>ENA-OQVM01001222-OQVM01001222.1-marine-metagenome-genome-assembly--contig:-NODE-1222-length-35136-cov-4.500157_pt1 | contig 35136 bp, 38 predicted proteins | sample MGYA00237776_ERZ505498 | MGnify/ENA primary metagenome ERZ505498 (study PRJEB26159, sample SAMN06265151) | marine metagenome | isolation source: Helgoland LTER site | place: Germany:Helgoland, sampling...
CGCTGATGACAATCCACCCTGATACGGTGTATTTGCAATCGGAGTATACAAAGCACTAGACGAAGTGTTCCAATAAAACTTTATCAAATCTAATTTCATTGACCGCCGCCACGCTTTGAACGGTTTGCGGCATTAGAGAAGCAACATGTCTGAAAATAAAATTTCCATATCACAAGCACTATCAATAATCGCAGAAGCGATCAATAGCCCAGAAGATGCAGTGCACCCAGCAGCCCAGCTAGAAGATCTTGAAGGTTGGGATTCTATGGGAGTCTTATTACTAATGGCAGAACTGGATGAGCGCTTTAGCATCATTCTTGAAGAGGATACCATTAGTGCATTTAATACAGTGGGGGATATATTAAGCAAGCTCAAAGCCGTAAATGTGCTCGCCGACGACCTGAATTAATTTAGCCTTCATTATCCGAAAACTTCTTAATAGTGCATTGCTAAACGACCTGGCTGATAACTATGTTGTATATTGAAGGCAATACTTTTGCAGTAAAACAAAGTTAGGCCAAAAATCGTTAAATTTAATGGCGACTATGAAAGCGTAGAGACCAAGCATACAATGTTACCGAAAACTTCATTGTTTTTTATTTCGATTGCTATTAGGCCGAATGATGAGATACCGATTTGTCGACACAATTATAGCCCTGGAACCGGGCGTTAGCATTGTGTGCCAAAAAACATGGCCTCAAGACCTTGAAATATTCGAGGATCACTTCCCCGCCTTCCCAGTAGTGCCTGGCGTTCTGCTCACAGAAATGATGGGCCAGGCAGCAAGTCTTTGTTTGTCCAGCCATAACAACAACGGCAATTCTGCAATGTTAATAAAAATTAAAAATGCCGCTTTTCGCGACTGGGTCAAGCCCAGTGAGTTATTACATATTAGAGCTGAAATTATTTCATCGTTGCCTCGGCTTGCCCGCATTAAAGCCAGCACCGAACGCGATGGCGTATTAGTTGCCAACGCCGAATTATTGTTTTCTTTTGAAGCCAACAGTAAGCTTGGACTAGCTGAAACGGACCCCTTATTAGCTGCCTATTGGGAGCAGGCAAAAAATGGCGATTGCTTATGAAGCAGCTATTTTCTGTTGCAGGAAAAACTATATTGGTCACTGGTGGTACCCGTGGAATCGGTCTTGCCATAACAAGAGCACTCGCTAAGAGCGGCGCAACCGTTATTGCCAATTATGCGCGCGATCAAAAAAGCGCTTTAGCTGTACAAGACGAATTGGGAGCTCAAAACGTTAACATAGTTCGGGCTGACTTAACGAGAGATAAAGGCATGGACAAATTGTTCGAAGCGATGGTGCCCATTCTCGGCGGAAAAACCCTAGACGGCTTGATTCATTGTGCAGCAACGGGCATTCACGCACCTTTTGATCAGTTGCAGTTAAAACACTGGGACTGGACTATGAATCTCAATGCGCGCGCTTTTTTTGATTTGATGGTTCGCGCGAAAGACCTATTTACTCGAGGTGCTAGTGTCATTGCCCTTTCCTCTGAAGGCGCTGCGACGGCTATACCTAATTATTCTTTGGTGGGTGCATCAAAAGGTGCGCTCGAGTCGCTTTGTCGTCATCTTGCCATCGAAATGAGTGCGGCCGGCGTGCGTGTCAATATCCTATCGCCTGGAAGCGTACTCACCGATGCTTGGGATGCCTTTCCGGACAAGGAACAGCGACTCCAGACCACATTAAAAAAAATCCCAGGAGGCAAGCTCACTTCACTGGAAGAAGTATCGTCGGTTGCATTATTTTTGTGCGCCGAGGCGTCAAACGCCATTAATGGGCAGGTTATCATTGTAGATCACGGCGAAAGGATTTCGAACTAGATGCAGAAGAGGTACCCATACTGTGTCTAGCCAATTTACCCGTCTGTCTGCCGTGCTCGCGAAATCACTTAGTCTTAGCATAGATCAATTAACTCAAAGCTTTCGCCCCGCCTTAGCGACCGAAATTTCTCTGATTAGTAATATGCGCCGACAGATATTCGGCAGATCGATAAAAGATAGTGATGAGGAATACCTAGCATGGCGCTACTTCCGAAGTACAGACTCTCCCTCGACGCTTTGGGTTTTTGAATATCAAGGTGCCATCATCGCGGTAATCGGCACTGAACCCGTTGAGCTAGTAAACTGCGGCAAGCATGAAGCAGCCATCAGGAATATGGATGCGATGGTGGACCCGCTGTTTAACAACCGCGGGCTTGGCGCGTGGATGTCTCTGATGTTGCAAGAACGCCACACCTGTATTTTAGTATGCGGTGCTAACAATAACTCAAGAAGCATGCTCAGAAAAATTTTTCATGGCATGCCTGCCCGACAGAATCGCAAACTGATACTCGCGTCAGAAGGCTACTTCCAGAAAAGAGTCATCCCGCCTATTGCAGGCGTTATGAGCTTAATCACGAACGCCTTGCTGGCATGCCGTCACCATTTCAAATGGGAAAAAATTTCTGCTCCAAAAAATGTAGAAATCCTCACCATCAATTCTATCGAAGAGCTTTGTGATTTGATGCCTAATGGAGCTGGTTACCTTGGCGACATTAAAGTCCACCGCTCAAGAAATTATTTAGACTGGCGCTATCGCGATAATCCCCAAGCCGACGTTATGATAACAGGCGCTTTCAAACAAAAAAAACTGTTAGGCTACGCCGTCTACCATTTGAATACCGAAACCCAATTTAAAGTAGGCCGCATAGTCGAATGGGATATTTTCTCTGAAAATGATCGTACCAGAATACTTAGCTCGATTTATCTGCAAGTGATCATGCGGCTAAAAAATGCAGGTGCCAAGGAAATACTCATTACTTTAAATGATAAGACTTCTATTGATTCCGCAAAGAACACTGGCTTTATATTACGGGAGTCAGACTCTGAGATATTTGTCTACTATAAAGGCGCCAAGTCGGACGATCCTATTTACTCACCTGAGCGCTGGTACCAAAGCATAAGCGACGCTGATGCCGAGGGGATTTGATCTCTAGCAGATTTCGAACGCGCATTTCGTCAGGAACAAGCAGCTTGTGTTGGCCCCAATAAAATGCCAAATCTATTCATACAATCAAAAAATTAATTTCAAATGGCAAACGATATTTTAATATTTAACATTTGATAAATTTACTATAAACAATTTGGGTGCTCAAGATTCCCGTCAATGCCTGCGATTCTGAGGTTGACAATGGCTTACCTTTAGCAGCTTTTCGTTGCAGAATTGAAACTTTGCTAGGGGAAAAAAGGCCAGCATCTTTCAACATCTTTTCGGACAAGTGATACTGAGATTCCTCCCCTATAAATTGATTTGAACCCGTATTTACATCCGGAGCTCGATATGGCTGCTTATGACGGCGAATGATGTCGGCCGGCAAATACCTAGTCATCGCTTTCTTAAGTACATATTTTTCATTCATAACTTTCATTTTTATTTTAGGATGCAGCTTATTAGCAAACTCTATAAGTCTGTGATCTAGAAACGGGAAGCGGCCTTCCACCGAATTCTTCATCAACATACGATCACTCTGGCTATTAAGTAAATAACCAGACATAAGCGTTTTACTTTCAATGTACTGAGCACGATTGAACGCATTGTAGGAATCAAGTTTTTTTGGTAATGATTGCGTTAATGCATCCACAGCACTTCCTCGAAGGCTAGCATTCAAATCATCAGAGAAAAAAGCCTTGGCTTTGGCAGTTGTTGTCCATCTTGGAATATGCGAAAAGTAGGGTAAATCAGGGCTATCTAGAGCTTGCCCAAAAAATGACTTGAGATAAATACTGTTATTACCATCTGACAAGTTTAAATAGGGGTAGAGCCGCTTAAGTAACAAAGGGCGCCACTGGGAATTCGGATTACGCGACCAAAAACGTCGAACTTTCGCCTCTTTAAATATGTCATAGCCTCCAAAAACCTCGTCAGCACCCTCCCCTGTCAGTACTACCTTAAAGTTATTATCTTTAACCAAACCCGATAAAAGCCCCATAGGGACAGGCGCCGTTCTTAAAATCGGGGCTTCAGTATGATATATGGTGTCTTCGAACGCCCGGGCGATATCATCGGCTCCCACCATGATATTTGAATGCTCTGTGCCTAGTTTTTTAACTAAGGCCTGCTGGAAGTTTGCCTCGTCAAAATTGCCCTGATCAAAATTAAGTGAAAACGTTCGCAACGGTACATTGCCATATTTATGAATCAATGCAACGATCGATGAAGAGTCTAGCCCGCCTGACAGGTAGGCGCCCACCGGCACATCCGAGCGCAGTCTTATTTTGGTTGCATCTATAAGCAAGTCATGCAGTTCACCAATCGATTGCTCTTCGCTTGCTTGGCTAAAATCTTCGTCATAGCTCCACTCCCAATACTGAATGCTTTTGATTGTGCTGCGATCGACAACCATCATATGCCCCGGAGGCACCTCAAAAACATTTTTAAAAATAGTATGGGGTGAAACAGGCGCCCAAAAAGTGAAAATCTGGTCGAGTGCTTCTGCAGAAAGTGATAGCCCATTCGATAGAGCCGGCTTAAGCGCTTTTACTTCACTGCCAAAAACCAGCTGACCCTGATCGATTGTATAAAAGAGCGGACAAATTCCAACGCGATCACGGATTAGAAGCAACTGCTGTATGCGCTTATCCCACAGAGCGATAGCAAATTGTCCATTGAGGTGGCTAACAAAATCGAGCCCGTCGCGTTGATAGAGGTGTAGGATAACCTCGGTGTCTGATTGCGTAGTGAACTGATATCCTTGGGTGACAAGCTGCTCACGCAATTCAACAAAATTAAAAATCTCACCGTTAAATACCAGCACTAAATTGGCGTCTTGGCTCAACATGGGTTGCTGGCCTGTCGCCAAGTCGATAATACTCAAGCGACGGTGGACGCACCCAAAGCCTTGCTCCGAATAAATGCCTTCATCGTCGGGGCCACGATGGCGGATGTTATGCCCCATATCACGGAGTAATTCCGCAGGAGGCGAAATACCACCATGAACCGCTCGATCGAAAATTCCTGCAAAACCACACATTGTCGCTATCTCACTTATCTAACTATGCAACACAAATGGAGGCGACTAAGTCGATACAGCCATGTGTTAGTGAAAAAGACCATAACTTCCCTTCGTCATAAGGTAGATCCAATGACCTAAATACAAATGCTATTAACAAAAGTACCTTAGAAAATAGTCATCAGTGGCTACCCACGCTCTATTGAGCAGAGATCTAAATAGTATAGTGATAATAGGGGTTAATTTATAATTTTGAGGCCCTAATTTAAAAAATTAGGGCTAACTTTGCTCAGTTAACTATCTACAACGGATTGGCTGACAAAGAGACACGCATTAACTGGCACGGACTTTACGCTCGCAAAAGAGCTTTGTGTGCTACAGCTACAACTACAGTTACAGAAAATGGCAATGAATTTAGCTAAGACGCGGCATGTTGTGAACGATAATAGCCGACCGTAATTGGAGGCTTACCCGGCAAGATGCGCTTTTCTACTCACTATTAGTTACGGTACACTGAGCACACTATGGATTTTCTGGACGCTTAAAACTAATGACCCAAACTAATACACTTGCTCGCTTTAGCCAAAATCGATCCACCCGTTTTATTTTCAGCCTGATACTGCTTGTATTGCTTGCTGGATGCGGGCAAGGAAAATCTGCCAAAGCAGAACTATCAAAATCAATTAACCTCGCCACTGGTTTAATTGAAGGCACGCACTACGCCATCCTCGAAGATCCGTGGCCGGCGCAGGACGGTATTGTCACCGTTAAAGAGTTTTTTTGGTATGGCTGCCCACACTGCGAGTCTTTTGAACCCACCTTACACCGATGGCAAAAAAATCTGCCGGCAGAGGTATCACTCGAACAAGTACCTGCCGTATGGGCAAAGCTGATGGATCTGCACGCTAAGGCATTTTTTATTGCGCAATCCATGCAGGCAAAAGAAGCTGTTCATGCTGATTTATTTAAAACGATTACAGCTTTGCGTTCCGAACCAAGCATGCAAAAACATCAGGTGGAGCTTGAAAAACTTTTTGTCAAACATGGGCTCCCCGCTGAGGCATTTCAAGAGCAACTTAACGATGATGATTTAAAAGCGCGGCTAAAGAATGCCAAAGTGACCATGAAGCGTTCGGGAGCTACTAGCACACCAACGCTCATGGTGAATGGTCGCTATTTAGTTTTAAACACCACGGCTAAGTCACACAAAGATATTACTAACATTGCCGATAAACTTATTGCACTAGAGCTGGAAAATATTAACCAGTGATATCTTACCTAAAATTAGCGTAGAAACCCCGCCACTTCGAGCCTACGCTTGGCTCAATAAAAATGACTACATAGCCGACATGCCACCGTCAACTGCAATGGCAACACCATTCATATAGGTGTTCTGTGGCGATAACATCATTACCATTACATTAACAATTTCATCGAGCTCAGCAATCCGCTTCATAGGGCACCCCTGAGCCAGCTTACTATTAGCCTCTTCTACCGTGCCGCTTTTAATAGCATCCGGCTCAAGGACCATAGGCGTTTGGGAAAAAAATGGGCATATGGCATTAACGCGAACATTCTTGCCGCCAAATTCACAGGCGCCCGTTTTAGTCAGGCCAATCACGGCGTGTTTAGCCGCGGCATAGCTCGATGCCATGGGCGCACCACCAATACCCGCCATTGAACTCACGTTCAATATAGCGCCACCACCGGCTTCGGTAATCGCTGGTAACTGATACTTCATGCCAAACGCCACGCCCTTAACGTTCACGTTGAGTTGAAGGTCCAACACTTCAGATAGAGTCTGGTGGATAGGGGCCATATTCGGCGCCACGCCGGCATTGTTGACTGCAAAATCTAACCGGCCAAATTGGTTTTGAGCCAGATCAACCAACGCTTTAGCATGCAACTCGTCTGCCACGTTACCAACCAACATAGCGACCTCGGTGCCAAAGGCTTTAACCGTAGCAACGGTTTCATCCAAACCCGCAGCATTGATATCCGCCAAGATCAGCGTTGCGCCGCGCGCCGCTAAAGCACAAGATAATGCCGCACCAAAACCGCTACCTGCTCCGGTTATTAGAATAGTTTTATCGGTAAAATCGAGAAGCGAATCCATAATTTTTCCTTATATAAAAAACGCAGGAGTATACTGATTAACATAACGAGTGGTGTTACCGTATTTTAACTTACAATAGAGCCATCACTAGTTGAGGCAATAGTGCGCAACACCCTCCGCGTTTATTATTTTATCGACGGTGCGCTGCTCGATGAGATAATTAATGTGCGCCAGCGTTTCACCGATCGCCATTAAACGACCAAATGGGTCCAACTTGCGCGCAAACAGCGCAAAACTAATTTCGGTTGCAGTGTGTTGCTGTGGCAAAGCTTTCACTAATTTCTCAAGCTGCTTTTCATGACTTTCTATCAACTGCTGCATGCGCAAGTGTATACCCGTAAAGGGCTCCTGATGGGAAGGTAGCACTAAGGTGGCGTCAGGAATAACGGCCCGTAACTTACGACACGAATCTAACCAGTCAAGCAATGGATTTTGGTCAGCATTCTCAACGTAAACACTAACTATCGATGTAATACGGGGGAGCGCCTGATCGCCTGCAATCATCACTGCAAGCTCCTCACAATATAAGCATAGGTGAAGCGGCGAATGGCCGTTGCCGCTTATAAACTGCCAGCGCCGGCCATCAATCAATAACGCATCGGGCTCATCGACAAAGTCGCATACCGATCGTGGCAAGGTTTTGGCTTGAGATGTATCGCTCAATGCATTCGCGTATAAATTTTGCAGCTCTGCGTCGGCTCCCGCCTCCACCATAAATGCTGTGGCTCGCTGACGAAACAAAGCTTGGTCGCGCGTTCTAATTGAATAGTACAAATCATACTCTGGCTGGCTGATTACCACTCTGCAATCGCACTTTTCAGCCAACCAGCTGGCCAGGCCCATATGATCGGGATGAAAGTGGGTAACAACAATGCGCTTTACTTTTTCTGGTAAAACAAAATGTGTAAAAACTTTCTCCCATGTCGCCTTGCACGTTTCATCATAATAACCCGTGTCAACAATCGTCCAGCCTGAGCCGTCTTTTAAAAGCCAAAGATTGATATGATCAAGCTTGATCGGAAGGGGCATACGCAGCCAATAAACACCCGGCACAACCTCAAAAGGCTCTCCGGGTTCTGGGTGCCAATTTTTTTTAAATGGATAATGCAGTACCGGCGACTCAGGCATTCTCTTTTGTTACTCAGCTGTTGGAGTAGGGTTAGCGTCAAGGCTCGATCCTGAATCAACGTCCACATCAAATGCGTCAGTTAATACACTCGCATCGAACAAAAAATCTCCGATGCTTTGGCCGCTCTGAAGCAGCACAAAAGGTGGCTTGAGGGATGCCGAATATTGAGGCGATAAAATAAAATCTGGCTCTTTCAATACAGCCAGACCGTAATAAGTGAAGACGCATGCCGAACTGATTAAAAGAGCGGTCAATGCTGGTTTTGGCGGGTGTGTAGAAAAATAAATATTCCAGCGTAGCAACCAAGCAAGCAGAATAAAAGTAAGAGTACACGCAGCAATAGCGCCTGCCAGATTGCTCGAAGTAATATAGTTAACCAAATCGATTAAAGGGATCGTTAGTACCATTAAACCGCAGGCCAGTGAAGTCACCAAAAGCTGCAAAGCATAGTGCGCTTGCTCGCGCGCTAGACGACCAATCAACGACCAGACACTTGCCCAAACCAAAATACTCGCAGCCGTAGAAAATACCGTATTGAGCTGTGATTTCCATTCATTACTTTGCGCATACATAAAATAATCAAACAGCGCGTCTAATAAAGCAATAATAAGCACGGTAAGAAATGCCACGCAAAACGCTGTCTTGCCGCCATATAGCCAATTGGAAAGCAAGAGCTTTCGGGTTGGCTCAACTTGATACCCTTGAGAATAGATATCAAGGTGTGTACGGCCAATCGTGATACGATCGCCCGAAGTAACTGGAAAAGTTCGTCGCTTGAGCATGGCATCGTTTAATAGCACAGGATTTACATCATCGACAACTTCGACATGCCAGTGAGCGTCTTGCTTAAAAAATACTAATTGATGCTGACCCACGTAGGGATCTGTTAATACCACTGTATTGTCTAGGCTGCGTCCGACTGTCACGGGGTCGTCAGATCCTCGCACAAGTTCGGCCACGTGACCGCGCCGCTCTCCCACGCAAACAATTAACGATTCCATTGCACGCTCTCCATAATGGCTTTGAAGAGTGCCAATGCATTCTCTTTAGAAATGGCACTAACTCCAGACTTTACAATGGCGCCCTTGTCCTTAGATTCAACTAATGCCATTAAAAAGAGTGCGTCATATAACTCGGCGAACTCTTTATAAGCGCGAAAACATACCGATGCTTTCCATGTATGGTTGCCGATAGCAACGAAGTCTGTGTTGCACTTATATTGCGTAATGTCTTTTTCTAGCGCCACACCAATGAGCTCACTATGTGTGAAGCGCGCCTGCAAAAACGTATAGAACTGCAATGGATTCAAACCTGTGCTGCTAATCCACTCTGCATCATAAGTAAAATCACCGACAACAAGATTATCAGATATATAAATATCATCATCAGAACGACAATGCTGATGCGTGGCATCATAAAGTGCATCTTCAGTATCGTCACTATGCCCCCAGCAGCGCAAAGACTCATCAATATCGCCCGGTATAGAAAGTTCTCCAAGTGATTTAATGGCAAAGGGCTTGGCAAGTAAGGCGGTAAAAAAATCGTCTTGGTCTTTGTACAATGCCTTAAGAATCTCATGCTTAAAATTAATTGCTTTTTCAGTAGCCGGTAACAAGCCCATCAATATTTGCAAGTGAGAAGCAGGCACTAAAAAACTAATTTGCTCACCGGCCTTAGATACGTTGATGCCAACAACCTCACCCGTGGCGCTGACCGTAGGTCCGCCGCTCATGCCCGAATTTAATGATCCAGAAAAAAGAATTTTTTGATAGCGAGAGCGCTTCACAAGACCGTTGTATGTGCCTTCGATAATCGTCATACCCAAATCAAAAGGATTGCCAACAGAATAAATTCGCCGGCCCTTTTCAAGCGGTTTACTCGCCAAAGATAAGAACTGCGGCGTTAGCCCGTCGGCTTTTAAAATAGCAAGATCATGCACGACATCAATATTGCGCAAAAGCGCTGACTCAATCGCTCCCGTACTCGTCACTAGTTCAAGACGATACTTGTCAGGTTCGTGGGCGAAGGCTGAAATGACATGGAAATTAGTTGCCACATGTCCCTGCGGACTGATTTGAAATCCCGACCCTAGGCTATATTTATCGCCTGAACCGATGTCTATCACACGCACTTGGAAAACTAATGGCTGCAAGTCGACGAAAAGTGTTTGTGCAGTAGATTTAGCGGCGTCGGTAGGCTCTGCCAACATGAAGGTAGGCAGTAACAAGACAACTGTAGCGACTATCCACCGACCAAGGGCTTTCTGTAGGCTCATGCAAACTCGTTTTATGTTATGGCTCGGCTAGACAGCCTATAGTAACTGATGTCATCCAATGCCCCCAAAGTTATGCCATTAACTTTTACTAGTAATTGGGGCGCATCGGCGGGAAGCTTGTTGTTATCCATACGCTAGAAGGCGTAAAGAAGTTTTTTAGGCTGCGCAGAAACGCCTCCTATGCTGTTACTTATCCGCAAATGACTACTTAGGTGCGATAATACTCGGCCTTAACCGGATAGATAAGACGACGCCGCTGACTGGCTGCCCTGGAAGCTCAACCATACAAGCTATTAATGTTGGAACTCTACGCACTAAGACACGGTAGGCTTAATAATAAGCACGTCGGTACGGATATTATGCAGCACTTTTTCAGCGGTATTGCCTAGTAAAACGCCCTTAACGCCTTTGCGGCCTACGCTGCCCATCACCACTAAGTCGGCTTTCTGCTGATTGGCCACGCTAGGTATTTTTTTAGCAGGCTCGCCTACTGGCGACCATAATTTCGCCGTACCAAAGCCAACTTGGTTGAGTAACTCTTGCATGGCTTGCTTAGCCAGAGGCTCTTTTTCACGCTCAACTTCACGAGGTGCAACCACATCCAAATCAACTAATGCACGATTAATCTCAATGCAAGAAAGGACCTGTGGTTCTGATTTTTCGTCATGGGTTAATAGATAGGTCCATGCCAACACATCAGAATTAATCCTTTGTTGGGCCTGACTATCACTTGAAACATCGACAGTGGCCAAAACTACAGGCTTACCCCTCCACTTGTTTTGTGAGGCCAATAACAGTGGACAAGGCAGCCCTCGAATTAATTGCCAATCAGTGGGCTGATAAAATATATTTTCAGTGCGGTGGCCTACTTTTAATACAAGGTCGACTTTACTCTGGTTGCAATGATCAATAACCCAAGCTGATAAATCTTTTACACGTACCACCTGACAAGTAAAATCTTTACTATTCAACACATGGGCTTGTGCAGCGGCTTGTAATTGGGCACATAGCTCATCATCACCGATTGATTCATCAGGCTGCGTGTTACTAGAGCGAGCATCCGCATCGCCTCGAAATGCAACGAGCTCAACACTACAAGAAAACTGGTCGACTAGCGCACGCATACGATCAAAAAGAAGCACTTGGCTCTCGCCTGGCTCGGCAATCACCAACAACTGGCTAGGTTTAGGTAATGAATCGGCCGCACGCAAACTACCGTTAAATTGATTGTTATGTTCGGACATCGAGATTTTTCCTCTTTTTTAAATAGTGACCCAATACAGGCCGCAGAGTATTTAAAAAGCATAGCTGCGTTTTTGAACTCTGAGCAACCGAGTTAATATTACCTCTATTTACGCCATAGAGCAGCGATGTTTTTATTGATGTAGATCAACGACACTGCATTATGAATACGATATATTCGCAAGGCGTTAATTGGTTATGGCATCACAAAAAGCGCTCGAACTAAGTACTAAGGTATACAGCGCTTTTATCTTGCTGAAGCCGGCATTTCATAGTACTTTCTTTACTAGGCTGCGCCGTGGCCAGGCTTCGTACGACACCACGGTCGCCATGATTCTACAGAATAACCTTATAGAGTGAGGTTTTGGTATGTCAGCTTACAAAAAGATTTTAATCGCTGTGGATGTTTGCGACGACTACCAAGAAGTCATCAAGAAAGCGATGAAGCTCGCCGATGACCCCGAATGGCTTCATGTCGTGCATGTAGTTGAGCCCATTTACTACCCAGAAAATTATATGGGCGGCACAGCGATCGATTTTCAGGAAAAAACTGTTGAATTTGCAAAAAGTGAACTCGATGAGATCGCAACAAAACATGCGATTCCACCAGCCAACCGGCATATTTTAATTGGTAAGGCAGCAACGTGCATTCATGTGTTCAGTGAAGAGAACGCCATCGACCTTATTATTGTGGGCAGCCATGGTAAACACGGGCTGCAGCTCTTATTAGGCTCCACGGCTACAGCAATTTTACATGGGGCTAAGTGCGATGTTCTAGCAGTGAGAATTTTCGACTAATCAACGCCGAGCTAACAACTATCACCGGCTAATCCTTCTAAGAGTTTACGGGCATAAAATAAGCAGTGCGGCGTAGAGCTAAAGCTCGGGCATATAATGATGCTATAGTAGTCAAAATCAACCCCGTTCCTGTGGGCTCTTCACACTAGCTTAAGCGTTCCAAAACAATCCCCTGCTATGTTGGCAACTTCAAAAAATCTAGCTCGCGCAACACGGCCACCTGCTTTAGTCGTATTGCTGCTTAGCGCGATTTTTCTATTATTCATCAATCAGCCCGTTCTGCCCGCCCAGCGCAGCATGCATGAATTATGGAACTTTGGTCACCTTGTACTTTTTTTTGTTTTCGCGATCGTCACATGTCAGCTCTTTAGTACCATTATTAGCCGCTGGTCGTTAATACGCCTAATAGCAACCAGCCTCATCATTTCGGCCATACTTGGAGCGGCCATTGAGTATCTGCAAACAGGCCTATCACGGGAGGCGTCAATACAAGATTGGCTGTTAGATATTGCAGGCGGGCTATGGGGAGCCGCTATCTATTACCAATTAAAAAAACGCTGGGATGCCACCGGAGCAGCAGGGTCTGCGGCACCGGCTGCTAATCGCAAGCGCGATGTTGCCGCCATAGACAGAGGCTTGCTTGGCGCAATTTATCTTTTCACGGTTATCAGCTGCGGCCCATTGCTACTAGCGTTGACCGATGAGCTAACAGCAAAAATACAATTTCCTATCTTGGCCGATTTTAACTCGCCACTTGAAGTAACGCGCTTTGATGCCAACATCACAACACACCTTGAGCGCGGCCGGCTACATGTTTTTTTTAATACACAGCGCTTTGCAAATATCAATTGGACATTTTTTCCGCGCACGTGGGCAGGCTACAGTGGCTTGGTCATCACACTCCATAATCCGGCAGCCTCTACCCTGCCCTTAAATTGTCGTATACACGACATTCAGCATGAAACCAATTATCGGCAAAATGATCGCTTCAACCGGCAATTTATAATTGCACCGGGCCAAAATGTTTTGGTAATACCGCTTGCCGAGGTCGAACAGGCGCCGCTGGGGCGTTTAATGGATATGAAGCGTATTGCGGCGCTGCAGTGCTTTACTTCACACTTAACGGCCAGCGCTGAGCTGATTTTTAAACAAATTCGTCTTGTACCCGCCTTGCCCGAAGCCAGTGCCATGCCATAAGTAAGGCTCTTGGTCACCTACTTTGTTAGCCAGCTCACATTTGCCGCTGTTTTTTTGAACAAAGCACTCACTTTGGATACCTTCTTGTAGCGCCTATCAGCGATTTCACTAAAATTTGGTTAGCGTTTATTACACCGGAGCTATTCAGAATGAACAAACAATTATTTATGGTGGTCATTGCCTGGGCTACCTTTCCACTAGCGAACCTGACACAAGCTGACTCACTGTTGGGCTTGTATGGCGGTATCAGCTCGTGGGAGCAAAGCTATGACGGCACTATTCAGGATCTAGATATCACAGGTGGCGGCGATGAAATCGATTTTAATAATGATCTTGGCCTCGACGAAGAAAAAGGCAACGTCATTTACATAGCGCTAGAGCATGGCGTGCCAGTTTTACCCAATGTGAAGGTACAAAATACTGAAATAGAAACGGTGGCTACGGGCAACCCAAGTAAAACCATTAACTATGGCGGTGAAACCTTCGACGTGAGCGACACCATAACGACCGATGCCGACTTAAGTCATACCGATGTCACCATGTATTACCAAGTATTAGATAGTTGGCTATCACTCGATATAGGCGTGACACTGCGCTTGTTTGATGGCTTTATTAACATCACCAGCGACCTTGATGGGAACGCAGCCTCTGAGGACTTTAATGCACTCGTGCCCCTTCTCTATGCCAAAGCACGTTTCGATCTGCCCTTATCCGGCGCCTATGCCGGCATACATGCCAATGCATTAGGCGATGGCGACAACATGTTTGTCGACTTTCAAGCTACCATTGGCTATGAAAGCTCTTTGGGCGCAGGTGTGGAGCTTGGTTTTAGAAGTTTAGATTTAGAGCTCGATGATATTGATGATGTCGCTATCGATTTAACAATTGAAGGAGCATTCATTGGCGTCTTTTATCATCTTTAATTCCGCTGCTTTGTTTTTCTAAATATAAGCGCCTACCACGCACCGAGATAAACAATTTTTACCCCACCTCAGCTAGAAACAAAAAGGCATCCTTCGGGGTGCCTTTTTGTTTCTAGCTAGCCGATAATACCGTGAAGAGGAAATCACTGGCTTAAAAAGCGCTACCATTTAATTCAATCCAGTGCTAATCATCGTATTCACAAGCCATCTCTATGGGCAAAGAATGACTCCTGCCATTAACGTCGCTAAAGACCATAATATTCCACACATCGTGCATGAGTATGCCCAAAGTGAATCTTGTGAAGCTTATGGGCTTGAGGCCGCAAAAAAAATGGCCGTGCCGCAAGAGCAGGTCTTTAAAACGTTAGTAGTGTGCCTGGATAGCAAAGAATTAGTGGTTGGTGTCATTCCGGTTTCATCCATGCTCAGCATGAAACTCATTGCCAAAGCCTGCCAAGTAAAAAAAGCAGCCATGGCTGACAAAAACGATGTTGAGCGCTCAACGGGTTATATACTCGGCGGCGTTAGCCCCTTGGGGCAGAAAAAAGCTTTGCATACGTTTATTGATTTATCGGCTAAAAATTACGATTCCATCTACGTTAGCGCCGGGCGACGAGGCCTAGAAATAGAATTGAGCCCTGATGATTTACAAACACTCACTCACGCAAAGTTTGTTAAACTTCGCCAGTAAACTCTCATAATTTTTATAATCATGGTAACTCCGCCCTATGAAAAAGCTATTGCTGCAATTATTCAGCCCCATTCTCGGTATCTTCGAAACAGGTGAGCAAGCTGAACATTACAAACGATCGCACCGAATCATTTTAATTATTGTAGGCGCTTTATTTTTGTTTTTGTCTTTGGGTTCTGCCGCAACGGCTTTTTTTAATAATGCAATGGGCGCGCTGATCCCCGCCATTATATTTTTTTGTGTGGGCTTGGTGGCCGTAATTGTAGGTGCGCTTGGCTCAAATAATGCAGTTGCCAAAATATGGGGCCACAAATAAATCTCATTGGGCGACGCAATACACAACTAGGAGGAAAGATGTCTCACTCAGCATTAAAAGAAAAACTAGATGCCATATTTGATGCGCATATGAACGCAGAATTAGCCGGTGACCTCGACGAGACAGTGGCGACTATGACCTCAAATCCACACTTGCTAAATATCCCCACCATGGTGGGTGGTCAAGGTATCGAAGGGGTTCGGACATTTTATTCAAAACGGCTCATAGGCCAATTTTATCCGCCGGACGTCACATTCGAAACAATTTCGCGTACCTATAGTGAGGAGCGGCTGGTCGATCAGCTCATTATTTCATTCACTCATACGATAAAAATGGATCATATCCTTCCAGGTATTGAACCAACGGGTAAGAGGGTAGAAACCGTTTTTGTGGTTATTGTAGGCATCGAAGACGACAAGGTTGCCTATGAACATATACTGTGGGACCAAGCCAATGTACTTGTTCAGCTGGGACTACTCGACCCCAAAGGACTACCTGTTGTTGGCGCTGGCGCAGCTGCAAAGCTGAGAAACCCATCGCTACCCGATCCATTTTTTAACGAAGGCTAAAAGGGGAAAAATTGAAACATTTCGATGCAGGCTCCATCACAGTCATTGCCATTACTTTTATTCTTTTCGCATTAGCGTTATTTACTACGGGGTTCACGCACGACTTATTATTAGAGGCCGGTGTTTTTTTAGTTTCAGTCAAGTTGATTGTCATGGCTTATAAAGCAAACAAAAGCGCCGAGAAAATAGAATCTGACCTAGAAGAGCTCAAGGCCCTTCTCAAAAAATCTGAAAAAAACACTTAGCTGCGTTTAAACTACCCCCTTCACCAAGTCAAATGCTAACTATGAAACGGGGTTGCGACTGCGTTTATAAATTTTAAACGCAAGTTTATGTCGTTCGTCAATCGGGTGGTCATGCAGTAAATGGCTATGCCAGCCGGTAAAATCAAATACTGGTAACACGGCATCACCTTCAACATCCACATCGACCACCGTTTCATACACCACATCAGCGTGAGATAAAGCTGCCGAAAAAAAACTGACTCCGCCGATAATAAAAACCGACGGGTTATTGGCACCGGCTATAGCAAGTGCCTCGTCCAGCGAATGAGCCTGCACTATGCCATCAGCCAAAGGATAATTTTTTTGCGACGACACAACAATATTAAGCCTGCCAGGCAGCGCGGTCTTATGATCGTCATACGTTTTACGGCCCATAATGATTGGCTTGCCCATAGTGGTATGCTTAAAGTGGGCAAAATCATCCGGCAAATGCCACGGTATTTTTCCATCAGCGCCAATGCAATGATTTTTTGATCGCGCATAAATTAATGATAAAGTATTGGGTTGTTTCATATTAAACCGGTTATCCATTAATAGATTTATTGCACTGTTAGCAATGCCGTTGCAGCGGAAACAATGTTGGTCTGATGCGCTTTTTCAATATCTAGGCGCTCTTTTTCGAAAGCTTTACGCTGAGCATTATCCAACGCCTGCCAATCTTCTAAAATAGGAATATGTGCAGTAGCGCTCGCCAATTGCGCAAACGCGGCGTAAAACTCATCATCGGTTTCACTTTCAGGTAGTGCTCGTGACAACGCCGTAATACGAATGGCCGCCTCAGTAGCACTAACCTGCTTTTGCAAGACGCAACGCGCCAACACCTCAATACTTTCACGATGACCAAGGCTATGTGAACTAGGCGAAGGTGGCACGTACTCTTGCACACTCGGGGCAAGTGTTACACGGCGCTGCCGCCAAAGCCGATACATCAACCAACCGGCATAAACGGTAAGTACGCTGATAATCAGTATCATTAAAATAACAATGGCTAAATGCATTTTTTCGCTTCTCTTTGCATGGTTCTTAATCAATTAAATTTTCGTTAAATCTTTGCGCCATCAATCTCTGACTAGTGCACCGTATGATTTTTTACTACGGTGCAATTTTTTCTAGTGGATATTTTTTCTCGTTGAGCCGCACCTTGTCGGCAACCGCTTTAAGAATGTCAATGTTAAGTTCATCAGCGATCCTCACTAAATATAATTGTACATCGGCAATCTCATGAGCAACTTCTTGCAAGCTTGCGGCATCAAGAGCTCGCGACTGCTCAGCAGTAAGCCATTGAAAGTGTTCTAACAGTTCAGCAACCTCAACGCTTAAAGCCATAGCAATATTTTTGGGCGTTTGGAACTCCTCCCAATTGCGCTCACTAGCAAAATGGGCTGAATACTCACGAATATCTTCAAGTGTTTTCACTGGTTACTCACTGCAATCGATGGGTACGGGCTACCTGCGCTAACTATATAGTAATCCTCATTGGCAAGCAGACCTCAAACTGCCGCTGATGACAAAATATGGAGATAACGACCCAGCCATTTAAACGGTTCTTTATCACTATAGGCTAGCTCCATAGCCAACACTGCCTCTGGTGATCCATGGCCCCCGCGCTGCTCAACCACGTAATCATGAAAAACCCGAATACCCGACTCACTGAAAATATTAAAATCTTGGTCGTGTAACCAAGACCGCACCTGTGCCAGCTCGCAAGGATTATTCGGTGTTAAGCTACCAGTATTAGAACGATAATTGTCTTGATTTTCTAGCCAATCAAAATTACCTCGAATCAAGTTACGGTATATTTTAGCGGCCGGGTTATAAAAGCACAGCGATAAAAACCCGTAGCTTTCGAGCTTGCGGGCCACAAAACTAAAAACCTGCTGCGGTTGTTCAAGCCATTCTAACAAGGCATGACATAATACGAGATCGTACTTTTCATCAAAATCCAATAACTCAAGGTAGCCACATTGCTGCCAAATAAATTGTTGGCTGACGCCGGCCTCACTGACCGCCAATCGAGCTTTCTCAAGCATGGCTCCAGAGACATCATTATAAAGAATACGGTGTCCCCGCTCGGCCAGCGCAATCGATATTTGTGCAAGACCACCACCAATATCCAAAATATTTAAAGGCTGACCCTGCTCTTCTAGCCTCTGCACAATCGGTAATAAGTCTCGCCATAAAACACACAGTCGCACGTCACCCTTCAGCCCACCGTAAACGCGGCGCTCAAAACGCTCGGCCAATTCATCAAAATTACGATCCATACGAATAACCGCTGAACTTTGCTAATGGTTAATTACCGATTTACATACGCTATCACGTACAATAAAGACTATTGAACTTAAAGTACCTAGTCACCCGCCTGTTTAACCCGCCCTACTGAGCTCACAAATATGACCACTTTATACGACCATAGCATTACACTTGCCGATGGCACACAGCGAACTCTTAACGATTATAAAAACAATACTTTGCTCATTGTGAACACCGCAAGCAAGTGCGGCTTTACACCTCAGTTTGAAGCGCTCGAAAACCTACATAAAAAATATGCCGACAAAGGTCTGGTTATTTTAGGCTTTCCCTGCAATCAGTTTGGCCATCAGGACCCTGGCAATATGGCTGAAATAACGGAATTCTGTCAGCTCAACTATGGGGTCAGCTTCATCATTGGCAAAAAAATCGAAGTGAATGGGCCTGGCACACACCCCTTGTTTGCCGATTTAAAAACGCAGGCTAAAGGCTTGTTAGGATCCAAAAATATAAAATGGAACTTCACTAAGTTTTTGGTTGGCCCCAATGGTGACAGCATTAAGCGCTATGGATCAACCACAAAGCCCCAAGATATGGCTCATGATATTGAAGCCCTGCTCGTCTAAGTATGGCGAAGAGGCTGCATATAAAAAATCGCCACTAAACCAGTGAGGTATCGCAATGAGTGCACTTGGTTGGCATGCGAATTAAGCCCTCTTTAGAGCGAACAACTTGATGGCAAGCTGGACAGCGCAGTAATTTTCCAGCATTAAACAGCCAAATTAAAAACAGCGTGGTAATCGGAATAAATGCCTGCGCGTAATAATTATATTCGCTGGCCAGATAAAGCATCGCTGCTAAAAAGAGCAACACCGCTAGATTAATTAAGTAAAAGCGACTCGCGCTGCGTCGAAACTGGCTTTTAATTGCATCAGCATTATTTTTCACGGCAGGCTCTTTAGCTTATGTAACAGGGTAATGGCGGTTATTTTTGCTCGAGAGTGCGGCCATAAAATATTTCTTCGTCGAGTGCTCCCTCGCTCTTGGCCACAAGACAAGACACCGCAGAATCACCCGTTACATTGACTGCGGTTCTCATCATATCAAGTAAGCGATCAACACCGACAATAAGCGCAATCCCTTCAACAGGCAGACCTACTTGCTGCAAAACCAGAGCTAGCGTAATCAAGCCGACCCCAGGCACGCCTGCCGCACCAATAGACGCTAGTGTGGCGGTTAATATGACAGTTAGATAGCCCGCCAAGCTAATATCAACCTGATAGGCCTGAGCGATAAAAACGGTGGCCACGCCTTGCATAATAGCTGTGCCGTCCATGTTAATGGTGGCGCCAAGAGGAATAGTAAAAGATGCTACGGAGTTTTTCACTCCTAATTTTTCTTCTGCAACTTCAAGTGTTACTGGCATAGTGGCATTACTTGATGCCGTGGCAAAACCAAACATCATTACAGGCCGAATGCGTTTTAAAAAAACTAGCGGGTTCAACTTAGCAATAAAAGCCAGTAGTGATGTGTAGATAATTGTGGCATGGATAATCAAGGCCATCATCACTGTTAAAAAATATAGCAATAACTGAGCGATCAAGCTAAAGCCCGTTGCATAAAATATTTTGGCCAACAAGCAAAAAACTCCGTAGGGCGCCAGCTGCATTAATATTTTAACCATTTCCATAATTATTTCGTTGAGCGCAGAAAATGCTCCTGCTATACGCTCACCGTATTCACGGGCGCGAGATATAGCAACGCCGAATAAAATCGCGAAAACAATCACTTGAAGCATATTGCCTTCGGCCATGGCTTTTACGGGATTACTAGGAAAAATATTAACCAGAACTTGCTTCAACGCAGGCGGTTCAGCTGACTGATATTCGGAAGTGCTTTGATAGGTATTGCCCGCACCAGGCTCAATAATAAGGGCGAGGGTCAGGGCAATAGAAATAGCAATCGCCGTGGTCAGTAAATAAAGAGCGATTGTCTTTCCAGCCATGACGCCCATACGTCTATTATGCCCGCCAAGACTTGCGGTGCCGCAAACTAACGAAACAAAAACCAGTGGGACAACTAAAACTTTGAGCGAAGCAATAAAAACTTTTCCGACGATTTCTAGCGCGCCAAAAAAAAAGTAAGTCTCTAACAAGCTAACCCATTGGCTACCGTGTAATGCTGGCTGTAAAAAGTTGCCCAGCGTACCCACAGCAATACCTGCGGCCATAGCAATAAATATTTTGTTGGTTAACGTCATCGCATTTGGCTCGCCGGTTTAATGAGGTATGGTGCGACAAAGCCCGCTATCGCCTATTGCTCTATAACAATTAAGGGCGGGCCCAGCTCGCAACCAAGGCGCGTCGACGCTAGTTGACGCTTGCTTTTAATGCCTTACCTGCTTTAAAACCAACAGACTTGCTGGCAGGTATATCGATTTCAGCACCCGTTTGTGGGTTTTTACCCTTGCGCGCGCTGCGTTGACGCTGAGTGAATGTACCAAAACCAATCAGACTAACCGGCTCATCACGAGCTAGTGCTGCAGTGATCTCATCAGTCATTGCATTGATGACTTCATTAGCTTTTTCTTTTGAAATATCGGCTTTATCGGCAACCATCGCTGCTAATTCATTTTTGGTCATGGATTTTTCCTCAGTTGATAGTACGGTTGGTAGTACAGTTGGTAAATATGTGCTGTTCAATTCTTACTTGTATCACCCGATAACTATTACGCCCCTTGTGCGCGGCCATAATAGCTTACCGGCAAAAATTGACTACTACTTCTGCTACCTAAGTGGCCTACACATGAGTAAGATAACAACACCTGCACACTGACGCTTACTCAGTAACTGGCATAAGGTATCATGCAAGTATTGCCATCGATACGCCTTTTATGGTCCGGCAAAAATTTTAACATTCGAGTTGTATGTTTGCCTAAAAGGGTTGCGCATTGTACGTTCATTACCACTCTGGTTTCCAGCCTGAATCGCCGCGCTGGAAAGATTATCAACACCTGCTGCAGGCTGAGCTGCCCTATTGGCATCGTTCATGGCTACTCGATTCTGGCTCGCTGAGCGCTCGGCTAGTGCGTGCCAGCGATAATCATTTTCGCGTGCAGGTGCTGTCGCAGCATTGGCAAAGTGCCCGGCTCGATGAATATCGCTTACTCGGTATCATGCCAGGGCAGCGCTGTTTAATTCGTGAGGTGCTGCTACTATGCCACGAACAGCCATGGGTTTATGCGCGCAGTGTGCTTCCGGTGACGTCGCTAGTAGGTAAATTGCGCCACTTACGGCAATTTGGCACGCAGCCTTTGGGCCAACTTTTATTCAATACGCCCGGGATGCGACGCAACCCTTTTGAAATTGCTCGAATTTTGCCCGCACAACTGCCTCCCGCAGCACGGTTCATGGATCGTGACAAGCTCAAGCCCAACACGCAATCAGAGCCCGCTTGGGGTCGTCGCTCACGCTTTACCCTGTATCATAAGCCCCTTATGGTGAGCGAAATTTTTCTACCCTCTTTTTGCCCCTAACCAATTGATTTTAAATTAGAAAATTTTCATGAAGCTATTAAGCAAAGACCATTTACCCGCTTATCTGCGCCTCATGCGCGTCGATCGCTCGGTTGGCACTTATCTGGTCGCGTGGCCGGCGCTATGGTCGCTCTGGCTGGCCGCAGATGGCATTCCGCCACTAACATTGCTCGCAGTCTTTTTGGTAGGTGCATTTTTGATGCGCTCAGCAGGCTGCGTCATCAATGACTACGCTGATCGAAATATTGATCAGCATGTGGAGCGAACCAAAAACAGGCCGCTGGCATTAAATGAAATTAACGCTGGCGAAGCGCTCACATTATTTGCCCTGTTATGCGCACTTGCCGCCTGCTTGTTATTGTTCACCAACACCCGTACCGCGGCATTGGCGGTGCTGGCCGCAGTAATCACCACGCTTTACCCGTTTATGAAGCGTCATACCCATTTACCACAGCTAGTTCTGGGCATGGCATTTAGTTGCGCCGTACCCATGGCTTTCGCTGCTGTAAACGATAATGTGCCCTACGTTGCATGGCTGCTCTATACCGCCGTGGTGCTATGGGTCATCTCTTACGATACCTTTTATGCGATGGTTGATCGCGACGATGACCTAAAGATTGGCGTTAAATCGACCGCCATTTTATTTGGCCGACATGACCGCACGCTAATCGCGCTATTTCAAATACTTTTTATTGCGTCAATGATAGCTGTCGGACTCATCGCACAGCGGCATATAGGTTACTTCGTAGGGCTATTAGCAGCCGGCATTTTATTTATTTACCAACAAATATCGACCAGCCATCGTAGTAGAGATGCGTGCTTTGGGGCGTTTTTAAATAACAATTATGTGGGCATGGTTATTTTTATTGGCATTGCGAGCGACTATGCGCTCTTCAATCCACTTACCGTTACAGAATAGAATGTGAATAAATGATCATGCCTAACTATTCAGTGAAGTTTGCAAAAAGTATTGAAGATATCGGCTTGGATACATGGCGGCGTATTGCAGGGAGCGACTATCCATTTATGCGCTATGAGTTCTTGCATGCGCTTGAAACTGCACGCTCGAATAACCTGAAAAAACAACAGAGCGAAGCCGCGTGTTCTCGGCGCAGTGGCTGGCAACCCAACCATGCACTCGTAAGCGACGAACATGGCCTGGTAGCGGTTATGCCACTGTATTTAAAATATCATTCTTATGGCGAATATATTTTTGACTGGGCCTGGGCAGAAGCTTACCAACGCAACGGCTTAGATTATTATCCTAAGCTGCTCGCAGCCATTCCATACTCACCTGTAACCGGTCCGCGGATTGCCATCGATCCAGCAATCAACGCTAAAGTCACATTTGACTCTCAAGACTTAATGAAATGGTTAGCTGGGGCAATGCAAGAACATTGCACCTCAATTGGCGCTTCATCCTTTCATTTACTCTATCCCGAGGGCGATGTATGTAGAAGCCTTGCCGCGCACGGTGTTACTGCACGTCACTCTTATCAATACCATTGGTTTAACAGTACCAATGGCGAGCAGGGAGCGCTTAATCAATCAGGAAACCTCCGGCAAGAAACGATGTTTAACGATTTTGAACATTTTTGCGCCCACTTAAAATCACGCAAACGAAAGGTCATTCTTAAAGAACGGCGAGAGGTCGTACAACAAGGGATTACTATTGAGCGGCTTGTCGGCGACGCAATCACGCCCGAAATATGGCAGCGATTTTATCAATTTTACCAACTCACCTATGCCAAACGATCTGGGCATGGCGGCTACTTAAATGAGGAGTTTTTTCAGAAAATCGGGCAAACAATGGCAGATCAACTGATGCTGGTAGTGGCCAAAAAAGATAACGAAGTTATTGCCGGAGCACTAAATTTCTTTTCATCCACCACTCTCTATGGACGCTATTGGGGCTGTACCGAAGAAGCAGAATTTTTGCACTTTGAAGCTTGCTATTATCAAGGCATAGAGTTCTGTATTGAAAAAAACCTGCAGCGCTTTGACGCGGGTGCTCAAGGTGAGCACAAAATACAACGAGGCTTTAGGCCCGTTGATACCTACTCAAACCACTGGATTGCGCACCCAGGGTTTCGTGAGGCGATCAATGATTACATAGATCAAGAGCGCCAACAAAACCAACAGCATATGGATCTTGCGGCTCAAAAATTGCCGTTCAGCCCATTGCAAACAACTGAAATTAAATCGGCAACATAAAATGAATAGTAATCAAATCGGCTAGCTGTATTTACAGCACAATGCTATTGCTATGCGCCTTTTTGCTCAACCAGCATCGCTAAGTCAACAATAACTTTAGCTTGCTTCCACGTTGCATCATCCTGCATCTTGCCATCAATCATAACGGCTCCGGTGCCATCGGGCATAGCCTCAAGAATACGCTTTGCAAAGGCAACCTCATCGGGGTCGGGTGAAAAAACCTCGCGAGCAATAGCGATTTGTTTAGGGTGCAATGACCATGCCCCAACACAACCCAACAAAAATGCATTACGAAATTGTGCTCGACAAGCCTCATCATCTGAGAAATCGCCAAACGGTCCATAAAATGGCTTAATGCCATTAGCCATACAGGCATCGACCATTTTCACCAGCGTGTAGTGCCACGGATCTTGCTGTACAAAAGCACGGCTAGCAACATCAATCTCTGCGCCCTCCACGGGATCGGCCAACATGCCATAAAATGGATGGCCGCCACCGACTCGTGTCGTTTTCATGCCGCGTGACGCTGCTAAGTCGGCCGGGCCCAAGCTCATGCCGTGCATGCGCGGACTGGCTGCAGCAATATCGGCAATATTATTAACACCTTCGGCGGTTTCTAATATGGCGTGAATTAACACTGGCTTCGTGATGCCGTGCTTCGCTTCAAGTTGCGCTAATAATTGATCGAGATAATGGATGTCCCAAGCGCCATCAACTTTAGGCAGCATGATGACGTCCAGCTTGTTACCAATACTGCTCATCAGCTCAACAATATCGTCGAGCCCCCAAGGAGAATTTAAGCAATTAATTCGCACCCAAAGCCCAGTACTTCCAAAATCACAAGCTTGCGCGGCTTCAATCAAACCGGCTCGCGCCTGCTCTTTAGCATCAGCTGGAATCGCATCTTCAAGGTTGCCTAAGATGACATCTACTTCACTCGCGATTGCCGGAACTTTTGCGCGCATTTTTTCAACATGTGGCGGAAAAAAGTGAATCATCCGCTCAAGACGTGTTGGCAATTCACGGTACGGTGCAGGTGCGCCAACGGCGAGGGGTTTAAAAAAATTTCTGGGCGTTTTACTCTGCATAATTTTTCTCGAGGTTAAACCTATGTGTTTGTGCAGTCTAAAGATTTAATTGCTGTTTCTTTGACCTGCGAAGAAAGTCCAATGGATTGTTACTGGGGTTTTACGGGTCTTCAGAGAGCGCAGCAATGGCTTGATTTAAAGCTACAATACGGTGGGCATCTTGCACGTGTAAATTTTCAATTAATTTTCCATCCACTAAAACCACACCTTGGCCCTGGGCTTCAGCTTCAGCGTGAGCTGCAATAATACGATTTGAAAATTCAAGCTCCGCATCGCTTGGCGCAAAAACGCTATTGGCGCCCTCTAATTGTTTGGGGTGTATTAACGTTTTTCCATCAAAACCGAACTCAAGCCCTTGCTCACATGCCTGAGTAAAACCATCGGTATTACCTAAATCGAGATACACGCCATCCATAATAATTAAACGGTGCGCTCGCGCAGCTAACACACATAGATTGAGGCTGGCAATAACGGGCAGACGCATAGCTGTATGCTGGCCATGAATATCTTTAACGAGGTCTGAAGTGCCCATGACTAAACCAGCTAAGCGTGATGAAGCACCAGCAATTTCTTCGGCATGTAAAATAGATAACGGTGTCTCCATCATCACCCAAATACGGGTTTTATCGGACAGGCCGGATTCTTCAAGAATAAGCTGAGCCGCATGGATATCCGTAGCGCTGTTTATTTTTGGTAGTAAAATGCCATCAGGTTTAGCCGCGGCGGCCGCGCGCAAATCGTCCTCGCCCCAATCCGAATCAAGGCTGTTACTGCGAATGATAATCTGCCGTTTTCCGTAAGTGCCTGAATTTGCTTCGATAGCTGCTTGGGCGACCTGCTCACGAGCAAGATGCTTTTGATCAGGAGCCACTGAATCTTCCAAGTCAAAAATAAGTGCATCAACCGGCAGACTTTTGGCTTTTTCAAGCGCGCGTAGATTGGATCCAGGCATATACAGCATGGAGCGAAATGGATGGGTAAGCTGGCTCATTCGATGATCCTGTAAAACTTTGGGAACGTAAAAATACGTCGTGCACAATAAATTTCTCCCCTTTAACGGCTGTTCAGCTTGAACAGCCGTTAAATATTGGAGCGGAATTATAGCACCAGTGATGTGCAATGCCTTAACTTGCGTTAAACTATTGCGCTCTAAATTAGCCGTTCAAGCATTGGGTTATTATTTTGAAACCACCGAAGCTTACCAACGGACACTCAATAGCAGTGAGACTCGATAATGTCAGCAAGTAGTACTCTAGTAAATCTCGATACCGCAAAACAGCTCACCATCAATGCACAAGCCATCATCGACCAAAGCTTGACTAAGCTACGACAAGCTTGTAGCAAAGACGGCAAAGTCCGTAGTGCCTTGCTCGACCAACACCAATGGGTGAGCTTTGACCTTGCTCGCTCAGCAGCAGAAGTGTCAGCCGCTCGACACATGCTGGAATATGCCGAACGCTTACGCGAAAAAAGCACGGCTGAAGACAATTTACTTGAAAATCAAATTGCCGCGGCCTATTGCTCAGAAATGTTTACTAATTTACGAGCACGCATCGCGCCTAGATTAGCCGATTTTAAAATCGAGCCTATGCAGTTTCATGCATTGCTCGATCAGCCCGAGCTTGTTGCATGGGCGTCGGAGCAAAGTTGCGTAGAAAATATCGTGTCACTGGGCGACCAAATGCGCACTAGTAGCGGTCACCTTGGAAAAAGTGTTCTAGATCAAGAGCACGAGTTTATGGCAGATACCTTTAGCCGGTTTGCTCTCGATGTTGTTCACCCGCTAGCTGAGCACATCCATCGTAAAGACGCCGATATTCCTGATGACATTCTTAATCCACTCAAAGAAATGGGCGTATTTGGTCTGTCTATTCCCGAACAGTTTGGCGGTCTGCAGCCAGATGATCGAGAAGACAACATGGGGATGATCGTGGTAACTGAAGCGCTATCGCGAGGATCGGTTGGCGCAGCAGGCTCGTTAATTACCCGCCCCGAAATTCTTGCCAAAGCACTTTTGGCCGGCGGTACAGAAGAACAAAAGAAAACTTGGCTACCGCGGCTAGCACAAGGTGAAATCCTCAATGCCATTGCTGTCACAGAGCCCGACTATGGCTCTGACGTTGCCAACATGAAGCTCCCAGCCATAAAAACTGAAGGCGGCTGGTTACTCAACGGCGCCAAAACCTGGTGTACTTTTTGTGGCAAAGCCAACGTCTTACTCGTTTTGGCTCGAACCAATCCTGACCCGTCGGCTGGGCATAGAGGCTTATCAGTATTTTTAGCAGAAAAGCCTGTCTTTGCTGGTCACGAATTCGAGCACCATCAAGAAAATGGTGGCATGATCCGGGGCAAAGCAATTCCTACCATGGGCTATCGTGGCATGCATAGCTTTGAGGTTTATTTTGAAAATTATTTCGTTCCCGATGCGAACTTACTAGGCGGTGAAGACGGTTTAAATAAAGGCTTTTACTCGGTAATGAAAGGATTTGCTGGTGGTCGGATTCAAACGGCCGCTCGCGCCTTAGGCATCATGCAGGCCGCTTTTGAAAAATCACTAAGCTACGCAACTGACCGCAAAGTGTTTGGCCAACCTGTTGGCGATTATCAACTCACACGGGTCAAGCTTGCACGCATGGGAATGCTGCTGCAGGTATGCCGTCAGTTCACCTACGGCGTAGGGCGCCTGCTCGACAAGGGCGAAGGGCAAATGGAAGCAAGCTTAGTGAAAGTGTTAGCATGCAATGTGGCCGAGTGGGTCACGCGCGAGGCAATGCAAATTCATGGCGGTATGGGCTACGCTGAAGAGACGGCCGTCAGCCGATATTTTGTCGACGCACGGGTGCTGTCTATTTTTGAAGGCGCGGAAGAAACGTTGGCGCTAAAAGTTATTGCACGCAGCCTCATTGAAAATGCGGGTGATTAATTTAATGACAACTATTAGTAATAACAGCGTCCGAATAGGCTCTTAAGGCGCAATCCACAATAGCGCTTCACGCAGAGATCATGGCATGTCTATTGAATTCACCGCGCCAGAACAAACAGAGTTAGCACCCCAAACCGATGTGGTGTTAAACAAAGTTCGCCACCCTCACTACGGACGCTATCTCGAAGAATTTGTACCCGGCCAAGTGTTTCAGCATCCTCGAGGCATTACCATCGATCGAGGTATGGCTAAGGCATTCGCCACAACCTTCATGCAAGGTAACCCGCTTTATTTGAACGAAGATTTTGCACGACAGCATGGTTTTAGCGGCACGCCGCTATGCCCGCAAATGGTCTTCAATCTCGTATTGAGCCTTGGCGTACAAAATGATTCGGAAAAGGCCATCGCTAACCTTGGCTATTACAATGCGCAATTTTTGCGGCCGGTATACCCAGGTGATACGCTGCGCAGCCTCACCAAAGTTGTTGATCGACAAGAGCGCGGCGCTGATAAACCCGGCATAGTGACCGTACTGACGATGGGGCTCAACCAGCACGAGCAAGCTGTATTACAGTACAAGCGAAAAATAATGGTCGCCTTTCGAGGTGAGCGCCCGCCTACGATTCCCGCTAGTAATACCGATACAGATTTTCCGTGGCTCGATGCGCCTCAAGTAGTACTGCCCAGCGCACCAGAAAAGTATCCTTCGAGCTTGACCGGTAGCAACACCTATTTCGAGAACTTTTGCGCCGGCGATATTATTGTGCATGCCAATGGCCGCACCATTACCGACGAACATGTAAACTGGACGTACGGGGTTGGTAATACTCACCCTCTGCATAACGACCGCCTGTACTCTACCGCGCAATCGGGCGCTATGAGCGGTGAACCTATTGTTTATGGAGGCTTAGTATTTGCGTGGCTCGACGGCATGGCAAGCCGCGACCTTACCGAGAACTGTTTATGGGAACTAGGCTTTACTGAGGGTTATCATACGCAGCCGGCGTTTCGCAACGATACAGTAGCAGCGCTTAGCCGGGTGCTCGATACGCGCGAGGCACCGACCCAGCTGGCTGCAGGTATTGTGACCGTGCAATTTATAGGTGTAAAAAATATCACCGCAGCACATGCATTAGAAAAACACGGCTCAGATCTTTTTATTAAAGAAGGCAGCAAGCGTAAATTAGGTAAAGAAAAAATAGCCGACAAAATATTTGAAATTGAGCGTCAACTACTTATCAAAAAACGCCCTGCATAATTGACTCCGGAGCTTAATGTGAGCACATCTAAAGATCGTCCCTGGCTAGTGCGTACCTATTCGGGACACAGCTCCGCACGAACTTCTAACGAACTCTATCGATCGAATCTTGCTAAAGGGCAAACGGGCTTGTCAGTTGCTTTTGATTTGCCAACACAAACCGGTTATGACCCTGACCATCCTTTGGCGCGTGGTGAAGTAGGAAAAGTTGGCGTGCCCATATCGCACCTGGATGATATGGATGTTTTATTTGATCAATTACCGCTTGATCAAATGAATACCTCAATGACCATCAATGCCGTAGCGCCATGGATGCTGGCGCTTTATATCGCATTAGCCGAACGCCGGGGCATCGACCCAGCAAAGCTTCAAGGCACGACGCAAAACGACATTGTTAAAGAGTATTTAAGTCGCGGCACGCATATTTTTCCGCCTGGACCTAGCTTGCGTTTAATTGTCGACACGATTACTTATTCTGTGCCCAACGTGCCGAAATGGAATCCAACAAATATTTGCAGCTACCACTTGCAAGAGGCTGGAGCGACCCCGGTACAAGAGCTCGCCTATGCACTATCAACCGCAATAATGGTGCTCGATGCTGTGCGCGATAGTGGTCAAATCCCCGAGGCTGATTTCCCTAAAGTAGTCAGCCGCCTTAGCTTTTTTGTCAATGCTGGTATTCGCTTTATCGAGGAATGCTGCAAAATGCGCGCTTTTACCCAAATGTGGGATGAAATTACTCTTGAGCGCTATGGCGTTAAAGATGCCAAACAAAGACGTTTTCGCTATGGCGTGCAAGTCAACTCGTTAGGACTTACCGAGTCACAACCCGAAAACAATGTACAACGAATTGTGCTTGAAATGCTGGCTGTAGTGTTAAGTAAAGATGCTCGAGCACGAGCAGTACAACTGCCCGCATGGAACGAAGCCCTCGGGTTGCCGCGCCCATGGGACCAACAATGGTCGCTGCGGATGCAACAGATTTTGGCCTATGAAACTGATTTGCTGGAATTCGATGACCTCTTCGACGGAAATCCCGCAATTGATCGCAAAGTGAATGAGCTCAAAAAAGGTGCTCGCGCCGAATTGGCGCAAATTGATGGAATGGGCGGCGCTGTCGGCGCAATCGCCTATATGAAATCACGTTTAGTCGAAAGTAATGCCGCGCGGATTAGCGGAATTGAACGCGGCGATACAATCGTTGTTGGCGTCAATAAATGGCAGTCAGGCGAACCATCACCGCTGACCGCTGGCGATGACGCCATTATGGTATCCGACCCAGAGGCGGAAGCAGATCAACTACAGCGCTTGAATGCATGGAAATCTGACCGCGATAACGTAGCCGTCAAAGACGCTCTTGCAGCGCTCCGCGCAGCGGCCCAAGACGGCAGCAATATCATGCCGTCATCGATCGCATGCGCACGCGCAGGTGTGACAACAGGCGAATGGTCAAACGTAATCCGCAGTGTCTTTGGACAATACCGCGCCCCAACAGGGGTCAGCAGCAACCCGTCCAACCGGACAGAGGGGCTGGATGAGCTGCGCGAACAGGTTGATCTGGTCAGCACGGCGCTTGGACGACGGCTAAAGTTTCTGGTTGGTAAGCCGGGGCTAGATGGACACTCGAACGGGGCCGAGCAAATTGCAGCGCGCGCGCGTGATTGCGGGATGGAGATTGATTACGAAGGTATTCGGTTGACCCCCGAGGAAATTGTCATAGCCGCCCAAAATGGCAATGTTCATGTTATTGGCCTTTCCATTCTCTCGGGATCTCATATTCCGCTTGTACGTGATGTGATGTCGCGGCTACGCGCGGCAGGGATTACACATATTCCCGTTATTGCCGGCGGTATTATTCCTGAAGACGATGCAGCCGAATTGCGCGCGATGGGTGTGGCACGAGTTTACACGCCGAAAGATTTTGAATTGAATAAAATTATGGGTGACATTGTCGAATTGGTCGATCCCCGCTCAGTCGCGGCTGAATAATCGGCGAAGAATACGCTTTAGTATAGTGTGTTCAGGTTTGAGCGTGATGCATTAGGCATCGCGTGCTACTGCAATCAAAGTGAATTGGAGTAGTGAGTATGAAAACTGATCTTAAATCAATGACACGCAAAGAGCTCGAAAAGCTCAAGGCGAATATTGACAAAGCCTTGGCCAAACTTGCTGAGAAAGACAAAAAAGCGGCATTGGCCGCGGCGGAAAAAGCGGCGGCTGCGCACGGATTTTCACTCGCTGAGATCACGGGTGATGTGACGGCGCGTAAAACGCGCAAAGTAAAAACTGGCCCCAAAACAATCTCTGCTCCAAAATACGTGAACCCCGTGGACAGCGGCCAAACGTGGACTGGCAAAGGACGTCAGCCTGATTGGTTTAAATCAGCAATCGCGAACGGAACGACGCCGGACGCGATGGAAATCTAGCTTCCCCCGCTGAACGACAGGCTCTAAGCTGGACCTCAACATGAAAAGAGGTCTCACATGACAATCCACATTGGCGCTGAAAAAGGCGACATCGCCCCCACCGTTCTGATGCCCGGTGATCCTTACCGTGCAAAATGGGCGGCCGAGACCTTTCTGAAAGACTCCCGCTGCATCAACGAGGTACGCGGAATGCTAGGCTTCACGGGGACGTGGAACGGGCACCCGGTCACGATCCAAGGTTCCGGGATGGGCATGCCTTCGCTATCGATTTACGCGAATGAATTGATATCAGACTACGACGTACAGACACTGATCCGCATCGGCTCTTGCGGCGGGATGCAAAAGAGCGTGGGCATCCGCGATGTGATCTTGGCGATGACGGCTTCAACGCTATCCACGCCGTCACGTGGCATCTTCAAAGAGCTGAACTTCGCGCCTTGCGCTGACTATGGCCTGCTGGCCGCTGCCCACGATGCGGCCCGTGCAAAAGGAGTACCCACACATGTCGGTGGCATATACTCCTCAGACGTATTCTACGACGAACGTCCTGACCTGAACGAACAGATGATGCGTCACGGCATCCTCGGGGTCGAGATGGAAGCGGCAGAGCTTTACAATCTCGCCGCGCGCCATGGGCGGCGTGCCCTGGCGGTTCTGACGGTCAGCGATCACCTGATCACCAATGAAGCACTTCCCGCAGAAGACCGAGAACGCTCGTTTGGAGATATGGTCGAAATTGCCCTAACGGCAGCGTTTGCATAGAGCGCCGAAGTAGGGGCTTTGCCCCCGACCCCAAAGGGTCTCCCCCAGGATATTTTGGGGCCAGTAATAACCAAGAATTAACCTTAATGTCGGACACTTCAGGCGCGGAACAGGCGGGGACGCCGATGACCGTGGCCGGCAATGACCGGAGGGGCCCGTCAGAAAATGGCGGGCCTTTTGGTCTATTACTGGCCCAAAAATATCCTCGGGGGGAGCGTCAGCGGGGGGCAGACAGCCCCCCTTCTTACTTCGAAACCGCGTGCTGTTTCTGCTTTAAACGACCCGTTCCACCATCATGCCTTTGATATGGGCAATCGCTTTGGCAGGGTTCAGACCCTTCGGGCAGGTCTTGGCGCAGTTCATGATGGTGTGGCAACGGTAGAGCTTGAACGGATCTTCCAATTCGTCCAAACGCTCGCCGGTCGCTTCGTCGCGACTGTCGATAATCCACCGGTACGCATGCAAAAGGGCAGCTGGCCCCAGATACCGGTCACCGTTCCACCAGTACGATGGGCATGAGGTCGAGCAACAGGCGCACATGACACATTCATAAAGACCGTCCAGTTTCTTGCGGTCATCTACTGACTGTTTCCACTCTTTCGCCGGACGGTTTGTCTTTGTCTCAAGCCATGGCATGACAGAGGCGTGCTGTGCATAGAAATGCGTCAGATCTGGGATAAGATCTTTGATCACAGGCATGTGCGGCAGCGGGTAGATCTTGATATCACCCTTAACCTCATCCATGCCATAGATGCAGGCCAGCGTGTTGATCCCGTCGATGTTCATCGCACAAGACCCGCAAATGCCCTCGCGGCAGGATCGGCGGAAGGTCAGCGTGGGGTCAATCTCGTTCTTGATCTTGATCAGCGCGTCCAGAATCATCGGGCCGCAAGTATCCATATCTAGAAAATAGGTGTCCAACTGCGGGTTCTTTCCGTCGTCTGGATTCCAACGGTAGATCTGCACTTTACGCAGATTGGTCTCTCCCTCTGGCTTTGGCCAGGTTTTCCCAACCGTCATGCGGGAGTTCTTGGGAAGTGTCAGTTGTACCATTTTTCGTTCCTTCCGTCAGGGCTTGCGCCCCAAATTCCTTACATCACGCGCAGACGCGGCGGCCTGATCGGCACCTCGCCTGTTAAATTCATAACGCAGCTTTCGTAGACTGCGATCGGATCAAGACCGCGGATCGCGTCAGAGTTTATGCTAAAACTGCCGCTGGCGAACGGACCGCTTTCGCTGTTCGCTCCCAACGTCAACCCGATCTCCGGTCCCTGTGCCGCACGTGCACGCTCTTCACAAATATCCGCGGCACGCTCCGGTGACATCGGCGTGCAGGCAGTTGCCAGCAGGGCACCGACCAGAATCGCAAGCCTTATCATAGATTCAACCCCAACGAATTGTTGACTGTGCAGCGCACGGTTTCTGGGCGCTCCGCGATATCGACGATCAGGTTCGTCGTCGCTTGACTTGACCCTACCAACGCACTCTCAGCAATCTGGATGATCTCAGACGAGGATGCATTATCGATAATACAATCCGTCAATGGGCGGGCATCGACGCCAGGAAAACGGGTCTGCACCGCAGAATTGACCACACCCTTTGCTGCGTCACGCGCCAGCATGTCACCTGCAGGGCCAAGGTCCTGCATGCAACCGGCCAACAGAGTACTTGCAACACCAAGTGTGATCAGCGAACGCATCAGAACGTCCGCACTTTCGGTGCGATCCGGTCTTCGGAAATACCGCCCTCAGCTTCAGTTGTCAGACCCTCGGTGATGACTGGGCGATAGCTCAGCTTAACCTTTGCGCCATCAACATGACTGATCGTGTGGACCCGCCATTTTTCGTCATCGCGCGTTGCGTAATCTTCATGCGCATGCGCGCCACGGCTTTCCTTGCGCGCCTCGGCACCAACAATCGTGGCCAACGCGTTCGGCATCAGGTTGGTCAATTCCAGCGTTTCCATCAGGTCGCTGTTCCAGACAAGGCTGCGGTCGGTGACGGACAGATCATCCATCTTGCCCGCAATCGACGTCATCTTTGCCACACCTTCGGCGAGCGTCTTGTCGGTGCGGAACACGGCAGCATCCGCCTGCATCGCCTTCTGCATTTCAAGTCGCAACTCGGCGGTGCC
>ENA-OQVM01001225-OQVM01001225.1-marine-metagenome-genome-assembly--contig:-NODE-1225-length-35102-cov-6.953119_pt1 | contig 35102 bp, 32 predicted proteins | sample MGYA00237776_ERZ505498 | MGnify/ENA primary metagenome ERZ505498 (study PRJEB26159, sample SAMN06265151) | marine metagenome | isolation source: Helgoland LTER site | place: Germany:Helgoland, sampling...
AAAGACCAGTTTATGGGCGATCCAAATTTCATTGATGTGCCGCAAGACCTGCTGGCAAGTAAAGCGCGGGCAGCCGAGTTCGCGGCAAAGATTCGTGCCGGTGAAAAAGCTGATATTGTACGGCTAAATTCAGGCGCGCCCGAGAGTAAGGACACAACGCATCTGGTTGTTGCTGATGCTGCTGGCAACGTTGTTAACGTTACGCATTCGCTTGGATCAAGCTCGGGAGTGATTACTGACGGGCTTGGCTTTATGTATAATAATTGCATGATGGTGTTTGATCCAAGGCCTGGCCATGTCGGTAGTCTTGCCCCGGGCAAAGCCCGCTTTACGGCGATGTGCCCAACGATTCTGTCGAAGGATGGAAAGCCATTTTTGGCGTTGGGTGCGCCGGGCGGCACCACCATAACCATGGGAGTTTTGCAGACTATATTAAATGTGGTTGATTTTCGTATGAGCGCACAAGAGGCGGTGTCTGCGCCGCGCTTCTGTGCAACGTCTAATGTGATTGAATTGACCAATCGGATTCTGCGCGGTGTCGAGCGTGAACTAAATCAAGACGGATATGTAACACGGCGCTATGCCGCCAGCTATATCACCCCAATCTTACATGCCATTAGACTGCAAGATGGCAAGCTTGATGGTGGAGCAGATCCAGCTGGTGATGGTATGGCAGCCGCATGCTAAAGCGACTGCTTGCTAGTAGGGGTGCTAAAGGCCTGTTTTAGTTGGTGTCGTGGCCAAACTCAGAATTGTCTCGGCAATGAATTTTGCGCGCACTGAAAGGCTGTCAATCTGCATCCATTCATCTGGCCGGTGATAGTTTCCACCAATCGGCCCAACACCGCAGATCACTGGTGTATTAGCATTGGCGATAAAGCCACTATCTGCGCATCCACCTGAATGTTCCCCTTTCACAACAAAACCATTATTGCCTGCTATTTTTACGTAAAGATCGAACAGCTCGGCTGATTGTGGCGAGGGGTTCAGCGGATGAAATTCGCCTTTGATAACCATGTCTGAGCTGGTGCCATCAACACTTGTCGTCGTACAAATTTCTCGCACTTTTTCAAAAATTTCAGCACGGTCTTCACTATCGCGATAGCGGATGTCTATGTCACAACTTGCTTCGGCGGCAACCGTGTTGACCGACTGGCCGCCAGCTATCAGCCCAACATTTATTGTGATGCCGCGGTCAAAATCGGTCAGTGCGTGCAAAGACTGTACTTTACGAGCCAGCTCTTCGATTGCACTGCGACCATCTTCAAAAAATCCGCCTGAATGCGCTGCAACACCCTGGATTTCGCAATGGCAGAATATGCCACCTTTGCGCTTTGTAACAATGTTTCCATTTGGTCGCCCGGGCTCGCTGTTAAACGCAAGGCGTGCTTTTTTTGCTTCGGCGATAATAACATCCTGAGATGTTGGCGAGCCGATTTCCTCATCGCCAGTAAATAGCCCAACTAGAGGATTTGGGTGCCCGCCAAATTTTTGAAAGGCGGCCAGAATAAACGCATTGATTACAAGACCGGGTTTCATATCGGCAACGCCCGGACCGTAGGCCCTGCCATTTTCAATTCGGAATGGGCGTTTTGCAACTTCACCCGTTGGAAAAACAGTATCACGATGGCCGCATAACAAGATCGGCCGATTACCGTTGCCGCCAGCAACAACTGCGCGCATGGCATCACCATGGGTGGTGATGGGTATGGTTTCATGCGGAATGGACTGGGCATCAAAAAATTCAGCAAGTCGTTTTGCCACACGGTCAACGCCGGCCTTATCGAAACTGTTGCTATCGATATTTACCAGTTCGCCCAGTAAATCCAGCATATTGTCCTGTTGCGACTCCAGCCAGTCTATCACTTGGTTTGACATTGCTCTCTCCTTGTTCAACTCGGTCACATTAATCACGCTTTTTCAATAAATAGGGCCTGTTTTTGAAGCGCATCTTTCTTTTCACGCATTTCTCGTCGGATCACATAGAATGACGAAGCAAAAATAATACTGGCGCCGACCCATGTCCATAAATCAGACAACTCGTTAAACAGCAACCAGCCAAATAATACCGCAAAGGGTAATCGGGCATAATCAACACCTGCAACAAACGATGCATCGGCAAGTGAATAGGCTTTTGTCAAAGCAAAATGTCCGATAACTGCGAAGGGGCCTGTTGCCATCAGGATCAGCCAAACCTCCTGATTGGGCCATTCCCAAACGATGATTGCCGGAATGACCGCCATCGGCATCATGATTAGATGCGAGATAAAGACAATGATCAGCGGATTATCCTGTCGGGTTAGGTGCTTGATGATGAGGGCCGAGCATCCCATAGCTAGCGCCGATAGAATAGCGACCCAATGACCAAGGCTAATATCGACAATGCCCGGACGAATAATAATCAGTGCGCCAACAAAACCCGTAAAGATTGCTGCCCATCGCCGCATCCGTACAGTTTCACGAAGCACAAAGACGGCTCCAATTGTGGTGAAAAGTGGGGCAAGAAAGCTAAGCGCGGTTTGCTCACCAATAGGGATAAGGGTCACCGCATAAAACCAAGTCCACATTGCTATCATGCCAGAAATTGATCGAACGATATAGGTTTTTAGCTGCCCCGTTGTGACCTTTTTAAACCCCAGATGCATTACCATTGGAAGCATAACCAAAAAGGCGAATAGCAGGCGACAAAATACCGTTTGAAAGGCGTTTACCTCATATTGCCCCAAAAGCCTTCCCAGTGCGGCAAGAATTGATAATGCACAGCAGGAAATCAACATCCAGAAGACTGATTGTAGCGCTTTATCTTTGCTCAATAATCTCGTTAAAAGTGACGGCTTTTTAGGTTTGGGATCAAAGGTCAAGATTAAATCCAATGGCGGGGGCTGTGCCACAAATTTTGACGGGCGGGGCACTGCTAATCACTAAACTATGTTGTGTGATGTGCAATGATGCAACTAAAAATGAGCTTGCAAGGTCATTGAGTATTATGCCCGTTAATTATTCACCGTTTGTCATACGTCTGTTAAGCACATCCTTTTTTCGAGCGCGCATATTTGGACAACAGTCTCGACAGTTGGCGATAGGTGTGATTAGACTTGAGAATAAAAGAAGTAGTGATCATGAACACAAGGGAGAGAAGTATGATTGTAAAAAAGTATTTTTCAACGTTTCTTGCTGGCACCTTGCTTGCAACGGGATTTGTATCTGTTGCACAGGCAGGCAAGTCTGATGATACGCTGAATGTGGCTATCGACAGAGAACTGGAATCCATTGATAATTATTACAATACAGCACGTGAAGGAATCGTGATTTCAAGAATGGTTTGGGATGGCCTGCTGTATCGGGATCCGAAAACTAACGAGTATTTACCCAATCTTGCCACGTCCTACAAATGGGTAGATAGCAAGACGATTGAATTTGATCTGCGCAAGGGTGTGAAATTTCATAATGGTGAAAAATTTGATGCCGATGACGTGGTTTTTACGCTGAACTACCTTGCTGATCCGGCGAATGGCGCCAAGCCTGCTCGTAATGTTAATTGGTGGAAAAATGCCGAAAAGTTAGGTGAATACAAAGTCCAACTAAACTTGAAAAAAGAATTTCCAGCCGCGCTAGAATTTCTTTCTGGCCCAATCGTTATGTACCCAAATGATTACTACAGCAAGGCAGGCCCAGAGGGGATGGCACTTAAGCCAGTCGGAACAGGACCCTATCAAGTTACAAGTGTTGAGCCGGGTAAGCGCTATAAATTCAAGAAATATGATGGCTACCACGCAAGCAGCCCGAAAGGATCTGCCAGCATTGGCAATATCGTCATTCGGACAATCGCTGAGAGCAACACGCAGCTTGCAGAATTATTTTCTGGCGGCATTGATTGGATTTGGAAAGTAAAGCCTGATCAAGCAAAACGGATTGCTGCACAGGGCGCATTTACGACGAAAAATTCATCAACTATGCGCATTGGATATTTAAACTTTGATGCCATGGGTAGACATAGCAAAAACCCAATGAACGATGTTCGTGTGCGACGCGCTATTGCACATGCAATTGACCGTGAAGGCATTGTCAAAGCGCTTGTGCAGGGCGAATCAATGGTTGTTAATTCGCTATGCTTTCCGTCGCAGTTTGGATGTGCGCAGGACATAAAGTCATACGATTACAATCCAGAAAAAGCAAAAAAGCTGTTGGCAGAGGCCGGTTATCCAAATGGATTTGAAACCCCGTTCTTGGCTTATAGAAATCGTGATTTTGCCGAGGCCATGATCAACAACTTAAATGCTGTGGGCATCACTACAAAGTTTGAGTATTTGAAATATGCTGCCTTCAGGGACAAGGTTCAAGATGGTGGTTCACCATTTAATTTTGGAACTTGGGGATCATATTCAATCAATGACGTTTCGGCGATCACCAGTCATTTCCAGTCAGGTGGCAAGGATGATTACTCAAAAGATCCAGAAGTGATCAAACAGCTTGGGATTGGTGACACATCTGTCGATCCTGCGGTCCGCAAAGCCGCATACAAAGCGGCCTTGTCGCGGATCTCTGAAGAGGTATTTATGTTCCCACTTTGGTCTTACAACACCTGGTATGCCTTCTCAAAAGATGTTGATTTCAACCCAACACCGGACGAGATTCCAAGGTTTTTCACTGCAAAGTGGCTGTAAAATCAAGCGTCACCTGCGTGTTAATCTGATGCGCAGGTGACCATTCGGTTTCTTTTGAGAGTTTTTAAAATGCTGTATTATACGCTAAAACGCCTTGGTCTTGCAGGTCTAGTAGCGCTAACTGTATCATTTATCAGCTTTGGTTTGCTTTACATATCAAGCGACCCTGCAATTGCAATGGCTGGTGAAACAGCGTCAGACGCTGACATCGAAGCAATACGCCAGCTATATGGATTTGACCGGCCTATATTGGTTCAGTATTTTGATTGGCTCCAGCGCGCCATGAGTGGCGATCTCGGGAAAAGTTATTATTTCAGAACTGACGTCAGTGCGTTAATAGCTGAACGGCTTTCAACGACAATGACTTTGGGTGTGTCTGCAATTACATTTGCGATTGTGTTGTCAGTCCCGCTTGGTGTCGCAGCCGCAATTCGGCCGAATAGCGTAATCGACCGTATTGCACTTTTTCTGTCAGTAATGGGGCAGGCGCTACCAAGCTTTTGGTTTGCACTGATGCTGATCGTTTTTTTATCTGTAACATTTCGCTTATTGCCCACATCTGGCTCGGACACCTGGCAGCATTTTATCATGCCAACAATTGTTCTTGGCTACTATGCTGCGCCGGCAATTATGCGGCTAACCCGAACTGGCATGCTTGAGGTCTTGAGCACCGACTATATCCGAACGGCCCGCGCCAAGGGTCTACGGCCTAGGGTTGTATTGTTCAAGCACGCACTTCGCAATGCCGTCATCCCTGTTGTCAGCCTTACCGCTGTTCAATTTGGTTTCATGCTAGGTGGTTCAATTGTTGTTGAAACGATTTTTGCTCTTCACGGCGCAGGTTTTCTTGCCTGGGAGTCAATCACGCGGAATGATTTACCAACGGTTCAGGGTTTGATTCTTGTTTTTTCACTTTTCTATATCGTATTGACCTTTTTTGCTGATTTGTTGAATGCATGGCTCGACCCCCGGATTAGGATTAACTGATGTCTGAGATAAATAGCAAAACTCTCGAAAGTCAGACAAAGAGCTCCGTTTTTAGACGTCGGGTTTTTGGGCATCAGGGTGTTATGATTGGCGCGGCGATTGTATTGGCCGCTGTTCTAATCGCGCTCAGCGCTCCCTTGATTGCGCCCCATGATCCATATTACCAAGATTTGTTAAATCGTCTTGTCCCGCCCGTTTGGGATTCGAGGGGAAGCTGGGAACATATTCTGGGTACAGATCACCTTGGCCGTGATTATCTCTCGCGCCTAATTTATGGAGCGAGAATATCACTGTTAATAGGTGTTGGAGCGGCTTTAATTTCAGGACTCATTGGCACTGTTCTTGGCGTTGCTGCTGGATATTTTGGTGGCCGCGTTGATATGATTGTGACCTTCATGATTACAGTGCGGTTATCAATGCCTGTGGTGCTCGTGGCTCTTGCTGTTGTAGCCATTGTTGGTGGCTCTCTGCAGGTCGTAATCATGGTACTTGGGTTTTTGTTATGGGACAGATTTGCCGTTGTCATGCGATCGTCAACATTGCAAATTCGGTCGATGGATTATGTGGCGGCGGCGCAGGCAGTGGGTTGCTCCACAACCCGTATTTTGACAACTGAAATCATGCCTAATGTGGTGAATAATCTGATTGTCATCGCAACATTAGAGATTGCTCATGCAATAATTTTGGAGGCAGCGCTGTCATTTCTAGGTCTTGGCGTTCAGCCTCCATTGCCATCTTGGGGACTGATGGTCTCTGAAGGAAAAGACATGATGTTGTTTGAGCCGTGGCTGATCACAATTCCAGGCGTGGCACTGTTCTTACTGGTACTTGCGATAAACTTGCTTGGGGACGGCGCGCGCGACATAACGGCGCCTGAGAATAGAAATTAGAGGATATTAAAAATTAGGAGTTTGCCAGTGTCAGACCGTGTCCTACATGTTGAGAATCTCACTGTTGATATTCCTTTAGCAACTGGTATTTTACATGCAGTTGATGGCGTCAGTCTGCATGTTGATCGTGGTGAAACGCTTTGTATCGTTGGTGAATCTGGTTGTGGAAAGTCACTAACCTCATTGGCTCTCATGGATCTTTTGCCAACAAAAGCAACCCGCAAAATCGAAAAATTGGAACTTGGCGGGGAAAGCATTCTTGGTTATTCAGAACGCGAAATGTCTGATGTGCGTGGCAATAAAATGGGGATGATTTTTCAAGAACCCATGACGAGCCTCAACCCTGCCTTTACCATTGGCAACCAGATGATCGAAACTTTGCGACGGCATCGCAACCTGTCGAATGATGCTGCAAGTGAACTGGCTAAGCGAATGCTGGAAAAGGTTGGCATTACTGCAGCCGGACAGCGGCTTGGGCAATACCCACATCAATTATCGGGCGGTCTGCGACAGCGGGTGATGATCGCAATGACGTTGTTATGTGAACCAGAATTGATAATTGCCGACGAACCAACAACCGCGCTTGATGTGACAATTCAGGCGCAAATTCTACTTTTATTAAAAGAGCTGCAAAGCGAATTTGATATGGGATTAGTGCTGATCACCCATGACCTTGGCGTGGTTGCGCGGATCGCGACGCGTGTTGCTGTAATGTATGCGGGACAGATCGTCGAGGAGGGAACAGCGAAGCAAATTTTTGAAAATCCACTTCATCCTTATACGCGTGGTCTTATGCGCTGTATTCCGGTTCCGGGTAAAACCAAACGCGGCACGCCACTTGGCTCAATTCCGGGAATGGTGCCATCATTGATTGGCGATTTTACCGGCTGCCGGTTTGCTGACCGCTGTGAACTAGCAGGGGATGTTTGCCGTCAAAGTGATGTTCCGCTTCGCGATCCAAATGGCAAGACGCAGGCATACCGCTGTATTCATAGTATCGAAATGCTGGCAAAAGGTGGGGTGGCGTGATGGCTGAATTAATGATTGATGCAAAGGACGTCACCCGGAATTTTACAATCTCACGGGGCATGTTTCGTGGAAAGCAACAGCTAAAGGCGGTGAATGGGGTGGATTTGACGGTTGAGCGCGGCGAAGTGCTGGCGCTTGTTGGCGAGTCCGGCTGTGGAAAAACAACCCTTGCGAAAGTGCTTCTCGGCCTATTGCCGCAAACATCAGGAACGGTAGAACTATGTGGCCAGCCAATCAATGATGTACCGCGCTTGGCGTTGGCGCGAACCATCCAACCTATTTTCCAAGACCCCTATTCATCGCTCAATCCACGCAAAACTATTGGGTCGATCATCGCCTTACCAATGAAAGTGCAGGGTATTGCCGATCAAGACAGCATGCGCCGACGGGTCGAAGAAACAATGGATCTAGTTGGGTTGCCGCCGCGTCTTTATGATGCATTTCCAAATCAGCTGTCCGGTGGCCAGCGCCAGCGTGTTGCGATTGCCCGTGCGTTGGTAAACCGGCCACAAATTGTCGTGTGTGACGAGCCAACATCGGCACTTGACGTTTCGGTGCAGTCACAAATTCTTAACCTGCTGAATGACCTTCGCAATGAATTGAATCTGACCTATATCATCATCAGTCATAATCTGGCGGTGGTTGAACATATCGCAACACGGGTGGCGGTAATGTATCTTGGCCGGATCGTCGAGATAGCTGACACTGACACCTTATTCAAAGATCCGCAACACCCCTATACGCGTGCCCTGTTGGATTCGGTGCTTACCCCGGATCCAAATATGGGCATTCCGAATAATCAACTTGGTGCCAGCTATCCAAACCCGATTGATCCGCCAACGGGCTGCTCTTTTCATCCGCGTTGTGTCAATGCCATGCCACATTGCGCCACTGTTGCCCCAAATGGAAAAGCTGACGGCGGGCATTATGTTGAATGCCATCTTTATGATGATGCCAGCTAGAGACTAGCCAGTTAATTTTGTTAGATCAGGAATTGGACGCATGGTTGCCGGATGCATGGCAAGCACATCTTCAAGCGCTTTTGCCACTTCGATGACTAGTCGGTCACGACCGGGCGCGCTAAGAATCTGAATGCCAAACGGCATTTTCTGGTCGTCAAGCCCGCATGGTAGAACAACGCCGCTGGCAAGCGCCATCGTTGGCAGATAGGTGATGGCAAGCCAGCGCATATAGGTTGCCATTCTTTCATCATCAATCTCAGAAACTGACCATTGATCATGGGCAAATGGTGTTGTTGATGCCGCTGGGCAGATCACAACATCTACCTCGTCAAAAAGATCTAGCCAGTTGCGGGCAATTCGGCTTTGCTGCAAATGTGCCTTAGCCACATCTTCCAGACTATAGGCAAGGCCACGGTCAACATTATCCACAACATTCGGGCTTAATTTATCACGGTGCTGGTGTACACGCTCGCCATGAGCGGCAACAAAATTAACCCCACGCAGAACTTCAAAAGAATTATCGCCATCGGTGAAGTCGGGGTTGCCATCAAGGGTGGCGGCAAAATGACCGCTAAAAATACTAACCCGTTCAGCAAAAATGGAACGATAGCTTTTTGACATGGGAGCAGTGCCAAAATCAGGCGTGATCATCGCTTTGATGCTACTTAGATCAGCCGATTTTAAAGGTGCAAATAAATCCATATCAGGCATGGTTGAAAAAGGGTCATGTGCATCAACACCCATTTGCGCTTGGAGCAATAAATAGGCGTCATCAACAGTGCGGCCCATCGGCCCCAGAACCGAAAAGGGCAGAAGGCCAACAGGTCGCCCTTCTGCAGCGACAACGCCTGGTGATGGCCGGATGCCAACAACGCCACAAAAGCCTGCTGGAGTGCGGAGGCTGCCGCCATAATCCGAACCGCTAGCAAGTGGCATCATGCCAGTGGCAAGCGCAACTGCTGAGCCGCCAGATGAGCCACCACAGGTTTTTTCGGGCGCAAAGGGGTTCCCGGTCGCGCCAAAGACAAGATTGCGTGTGTTAGCGCCTGCGCCAAATTCTGGCGTGTTGGTCTTGCCAATAATGATGCCGCCCTCGGCGCGGATATTGGCAACTGATCCTTGATCCTTGTTCGGTATATGATCGGAATAGAGCTTTGAACCAAGTGTGGTCCGAATGCCATCTGTCGCCTCAAGATCCTTGATGCCAACAGGTAGCCCGTGAAGAAGGCCTAATTCCTCGCCATCAAGAACCGTTTTTTCGGCATGTAAAGCCTCTTTCCGAGCACGGTCAAATGCGCGGGTTACAACCGCATTAACAGCCCCGTCAGCGGCTTCGATCCGCGTGATGCAACTCTCTAGCAGTTCGACTGGTGAGATGTCTTTGCACCCAATTAACCGGCGGAGTTCAACAGCTGTTTTGTCACACAAATCTGACATTTTATGGTCTCCTTCACATTCAAAAAGGTCACGGCCAAGCTGGCCAATCAAGTGGGTTTTTTTGGTGTTTTGCCAGCGCCAAGATCCCACCATAAGCCAGTCATCAGCCGAAGTGCCGATTGGCTGATTGACTCCAGAATATGCTCATTTGGTGCATGTTGTGAACAGCCAGCATAGCTATGGGGGACCCAGATGGTTGGTAGGCCAAGCAAATCGGCAAAGACGTCATTCGGTAATGATCCGCCAAGATTTGGTACGACTGAAATCTCCTCATCAGCGGTTTGCCCAAGCGATTCAATTGCCCATTTTGCCCATGGATGATCAGGGTCTAGTCGGGTGGCATACATAGGGTCCCGTTCACTGGTGATGCTAATATCGCCAAAGCCATGCTTGTCGAGATGCGTTCGCAGCAACGGCATGAGCTGGTTGACCTCGGTGCCAACAACATAGCGTAGATGGCCAAACACAACGGCGCTTGGCGGAATGGCATTGGCGGGTGATTGCGGATTGCCAGTTTCAAAGGCGCGCACTTCAAACGTGTTGCTGGCAAAAACCCGCTCGGCGAGGGTCATGTCAGGCTCGCCCCAATGTGGGTTAATCTCTGGCGCATTTTCGCCGCCACCGACCTCAAGCTTGGCAATCGCCGCGCGAACCGAATTGGGGATGTGGGTGTTGCGCCAGCCTTCGACAAGAATCTTGCCATTGCGGTCAATCATGCTGGCAAGCGCATGCGCCATCACCACACCCGGATTGGTTAGCAAACCACCCCAGTTACCCGAATGATGCCCGCCATCATGCGACTCAAGCCGCATGGTGAAATTAAACACCCCGCGTGATCCCATGAAAATGGTTGGTTTGTCAGGGTGGATTCGCGGGCCGTCAGATGCGATAAACACATCGGCCTTGAATAAATCCTTATGAGCCGCGCAAAAATCCTTCAACCCGGGTGACCCGCGTTCCTCGCCCATTTCGATCAGGATCGTAACGTTAAAGCCAAGCTTGCCGCGCGTTTCGAGGACGGTCTTCAGGGCGGCGATATTGATTGTGTGTTGACCCTTATTGTCGGCGGTGCCGCGCCCATACCAGCGCTTGCCATCCTTGGTGATGTGCCATGGTGACATTTGATTGTCCCATTGCGTGTCATAGCCGGCAACAACATCACCATGACCATAGGTCATAACCGTTGGCAGATCATCGCCTTCGATGCGCCGCGCCACCAGAAACGGGCCTGCATCAGCGCGTGGATTTGGAAAGATTTCACAGGTAAAGCCAAGATCTGCTAGGCAGGGAACAAGCTCATCATCAAGATAGGCCTGAAGCGCGGCCTCGCAACCGGCAAGATTGCTTTCGGTCTTAAAGGCGATGCGGCGGGCGAGTTCGGCTTCAAACTCACCATTTTTGAAATAATTATCAATTTTGCTCAACGCCTGATCACGGCTCATTGTCACGCACTCCCCTTTTGACGGTCATATAATGCTATTTGCGTGAATCTAGAATAAGGCTATCGCAATCGAAAAGTGAAGTTTATTCTTGGTTCGCAGTTTGCAGACGTCGAGGCTGTTTGGCTCTGCCTGAAATGAGGAGACGGTGAATGTTATTGCGTCTTTTATGTTTGACTATATCGCTGATATTTATGGCTTCGGCGCGCGCCGATGCGGCATCAGGCATTGATCAAACTGAAGTGACAATCGGTGCCTTTGCCGAATTTGTTGCCGCCACCGGATTTCGCACCAAGGCCGAGGATGCGGGCGGGATGGTCTATGAGGCGGGCTGGGTGGTCAAGCCTGACTGGAACTGGCGTCACCCCTATGGGATTGCAAGCCCGCCAGATGAACCGGCGGTTCATATTACCTTTGATGAGGCAATGGCCTATTGCGACTGGCGCGGCCAAAGATTGCCGCATCGTGATGAATGGATTAGGGCTGGCTATACCGAGTTACGCCCTGATCCACCAGCATCTTTTCAGCGTGGCATGACCTATGAATTTCCAACCGGCAACAGCCCTGACGGTGCAAATTGTCTTGCCGAATGCGGTGCTGATCTGCGGCCGATTGCTGGCAAGCGTGACTATAGCCGCTATCTTGATCGTGGTTTTGGCCATGCACCGGCAGGGCAAACAAAATTGGGGGTCAATGGTCTGTTTGATATGGGAGCGAATGTCTGGGAATGGGCGGTGATGGGCAAAGGGTCATCTCAAGCAACAATGGGGGGATCATGGTGGTATGGTGCCGATCAGATGCGATCAGATTATGGCGCCACCAAGCCGCGTGATATGGCGGTTGTCTATATCGGGTTCCGCTGCATCGCTAAATGACCAAAGACCAATAACCCAGAATCAAGTAATCCAAAATTAAATACCCCATCAAGCAAATGCCGCTTTGACGCTTGGCCATCATTTGAAAATAGGTAAACGCCGTCACTGTTGTGTAGGAATTGAACAAAATTAGACGTTCAGCGGGTAGTTTGCCTAAAACGTCACGGTAGGTTGTGACTGCTATTCATTTTTGCGCTTGCCAAAAGGGCGCGTTCGCTTTGGGAGAATTTACCTATGTCTGATCTTGTTGATTTTGGTTTTGGAACACAAATTCGCAAATCTCCTTATTTTGACGCTACGGTGAAATGGGGCGCAAAGGCATTTTCGGTCTATAATCATATGTATATTCCTCGCGATTTTGGCGACCCTGAACAAAATTTCTGGAATCTGGTCAATCATGCGATTTTATGTGATGTCGCGGTTGAACGTCAGGTTCAGGTCACTGGCCCCGATGCTGCAAAATTTGTTCAATATCTAACCCCGCGCGACCTCAGCAAAATGGCGGTTGGTCAATGTAAATATGCGCTTATCACCAATGCCGAAGGCGGTATTTTGAACGACCCGATCATTTTGCGGCTGGAAGAAAATAAATTCTGGATCTCGCTTGCTGATAGCGATGTTCTTTTCTGGGCGCAAGGTGTTGCCGTTCATGCTGGTTTTGATGTTCATATTTGTGAGCCTGATGCCTCGCCGGTTCAGCTTCAAGGGCCACGATCAATGGATATTATGAAGGCGTTATTTGGCGAAGGTATTGCCGATCTGAAATATTACTGGCTTCGTCATTTAACGCTTGATGGTATGGAACTTGTGGTGTCTCGAACCGGATGGTCAAGCGAGCTTGGTTATGAAATCTATCTTCAAGATGGCAAGCGCGGTACCGAATTATGGGACCGGATCATGGCTGCCGGACAAGAATTTGGCTTAAAGCCAGGGCATACATCGAGCATTCGCCGGATTGAAGGCGGCATGCTGTCTTATCATGCCGATATGGATATCAATACCAATCCGTTCGAGCTGGGGCTTGACCGGCTGGTTGCGCTTGATGAAGCACATGATTTTGTTGGCAAATCAGCGTTGCTGGCCATTCGTGAAAAAGGCGTGTCACGCAAACAGGCTGGATTGATCTTGCATGGCGCGCCATTGACCGCGCCAAACACGAAATTCTGGCCAGTTATGAAAAATGGTAAGGTGATCGGCAAGGTGACGTCAGCTGTCTATTCGCCGCGGCTTGAGCAGAATATCGCGCTTGCCATGATCGATTCCCAGGATCATGAATTGGGCGCACAATTTGATGTCAAGGCTGCACAGGGCCTGTGCAAAGCCGATCTGGTTGAAATGCCATTTTACGACCCAAAGAAAAATATCGCCAAAAGCTAGTGCCAGCCTCTATGATTGTGTGTCACTAAAGGGTATGCCTTGCCGGTCGCAACCGGACTTAATCATGGGGTAGATTTACCGTAAGGTATAGAGGGCGAAATATGGGAAGAAAAATCAGACGTGTTGTGACCGGCCATGATGAAAATGGTGTGGCAACGGTGATCATGGATGGTGATGCTGACTGTATTTTACAGCGTCCCAATCGTCCCGGCGTGACCTTGACAAATTTATGGCAGAACACCAAAACCCCAGCGGCAATGGAACGGCATGACGATCCGGTAACTGGCCCTCTGATTCTGCATCCACCTAAAAATGGTTCGGTTTTTCGCATTGTCCAGTTTGATCCGGAAAATCCCGACGAGCTGGCCAAGCTTGATGGCAAAGCGGCATTTTCGGAAATGGGCGCTGCTGCGAATGTTGTTGAAGGCGCGCGCCACCCTTTTATGCACCGCACTGACAGTCTGGATTATGCGGTGGTTTTGACCGGCGAAATCTACATGATGATGGATGAAGACGAATATCTGGTCAAAGCTGGTGATGTGATCGTCCAGCAGGGCACTAACCATGCTTGGTCGAACCGTGGCACCGAACCTTGCCAGATTGCCTTTATCCTGATTGATGCCGAAAAGGACTAGTCAGTGACAAGGCCGGCTGTTTGATTTGCCGGTCTAGTTTGGGCTGGTGATATTTTTCATCACGCCAAGAAACTGTGCCACTTCAGCGGCACTGTTATAATGACACATTGATACCCGAATACAGCTATCAAGGCCAAGTGGATCAAGAACATTTCCGGAATAATGATCGGCTTTGCGAAGATGGGTTCTGACCCCTTCGCTGTTCAGGCGGGCGACAACATCTTTTGAATCGATGCCATCAACATAAATCGAAACCAACCCTTCACGCGCTGGATTATCAGCGCCGCCAATGATATGAACATGCGCCATTTCAGCAAGGCCGGGCAAATTGCCAGTGCCGTGAATCATGGCATCGGTTAGCACCTGTTCGTGATCATGGATGGCATTGCCAGCGGCTTCAAAACGGGTGCGTTGATCATCGCTGTCACAAACCTGACTGCCAAGCCATTCAATATAGTCAACAACATCAGACATGGTGGCATAGGCACCGGTATCGCGCGTGCCAAGTTCCCAATTTTCGGCTGGCCCATCAACAAGGCTGTCATGCGGCAGCGCGGCCATACGGTCAGAAATCCACGCAAGGCCATAGCCATGCCGCGAAAACATTTTATAAGGCGAAATGACATAACCATCAACATCATAGGTGCTGATATTAATCTGCCCATGGGCGGCATGCTGGATACCGTCAACAATGATGAAACAATCAGGGCTAACCGCGCGGATCGCTTTGGCAATGGCGGCCACATCCATGCCCATGCCGGTGACAGGTGATGTGTGCAAAATCGTGGCAACGCGTGTGTCTTTTGAAATATGGCTTGCATAGGCATCAGCGGTGACAAGCCCTTTGGCATCATCATGCGTGATTAGAACATGTTCCTTGCCGCTAATCGGCGCCCAGCGCGCGCAGGCGCTTCTGGTTGCGGGATGTTCAATTGTCGAGCCAAGCACAACCCCGTCTTTTGCCGTGCCAAGACAGGCATTCATCACCAGACGGAAAATCAGTTCAGTACCGCTTTCGCCAACAAAAAACTGCCCCTTTGGCGCATTCATAAAAGCGCGCAAATCTTGTTTGGCCTTGTCAATTACACGAACCAGCTCATGCGAGCCCGGATTGTCACGACCCTGATTATCGGGGATCGCTGCATATTTTGCCGATGTGTCAACGATCTTGCTAAGCGTCAGGGCGCCGCCCGCATTTTCAAAGAAAACGCGTGGCCCTTGAACCGGACAGCTATCAATCTGGGCAAATTGGCCGCGAATATTTTCAAGAAGTTCAGCAGAAATTTTGGTCATGACAGATTGCTTTCAAAACGGAAGGTGAAACAGATTTAACCACAGAAAACCAGAAGGTAAAGGCGAATTTGATTGGGTGATCGGACAAGCTGACATAATCTTTGCAGTGGCAATGCCAGATCAATTGAAAGCCCTCATGCGTTAGTGCTAATATCCAGCCATGCAGCCCAAAGTGATCATTGTCTGGTTCAAACGTGACCTTCGTGTGTTTGACCATGCGCCGCTGGCCAATGCGGTGTGTGACGCTGATTTCGTTTTGCCGCTTTTTGTCGTCGAGCCGGATTATTGGCGATTGCCAACGTCATCAAGGCGGCATTGGTGTTTTGTGAATGACTGTCTTCACGAGCTGGATGCCAGCCTTGCAGCGCTTGGGCAGCGGTTGATTTTGCGCATTGGCGAGGTAACTGACGTGCTGGATGAGCTGTCGCGCCATGTGCAAATTCAGGCGATCTATGCGCATGAAGAAACCGGCGATGCGTGGACCTATGCGCGTGATCGAAAAATGCATGCCTATTGCCAGCGGGCGAAAATACCATTTCGGGAATCACCGGCAAATGGTGTTGTTCGCCGGTTGAAAAACCGTAATGATTGGGCGGCGATACGCCATCAACGCATGCAGACAAACCGGATTCCACGCCCAGCCAGCCTGCCAGCCTTGCCCCTGCTGCAAAGCGAGGCGATCCCGCAAAAAGATGACCCGCTTTTTGGGGCGGCTCTCGACCAATTGCCAGCAAGTGGCAAAACTGCCACCCAGCCGCATGTGCAAACGGGTGGGCGCAAAGCGGCCATTGCCCTGCTTACCTCATTTTTGCGAGATCGAAGTCAATTCTATATCAAGAATCTAGCCTCGCCATCACAAGGGCCGGATACATCAATGCGATTATCGCCACATCTAGCATGGGGAACGATGTCATCGCGTGAGGTAGAGGCCAGCATCAGCAATTATCTAGGCAATCCGGAAAATAATATCACCACAGCCAAGCGCCGCGGTTGCCGTGCGGTGATGTCGCGGCTGGCTTGGCGCTGTCATTTCATGCAAAAGCTTGAAGACCAGCCAGATATTGAATGGGCAGCAATGCACCCGCTTTATGAAACGGTTCGTAATAATACAGGTGAAGATGCCAGTCGCAAAGCGGCCTATCTAGCTGCATGGAAAGTAGGGCAAACCGGCTATCCGATGATTGATGCCTGCATGCGTTCGTTGAATCATCAAGGCTGGATTACTTTTCGGATGCGGGCGATGCTGGTCAGTTTTGCCAGCTATCATCTATGGCTCGATTGGCGGTTAACCGCGCCCTATCTGGCGCAATTATTTACCGATTATGAAGCTGGCATTCATTACAGCCAGTTTCAGATGCAATCGGGGGTGACTGGCATCAACACAATCCGCATCTATAATCCGGTCAAACAATCGATTGATCATGATCCTGACGGGCAATTTATCCGCCGCTGGGTGCCTGAACTGGCGCATTTGCCATCACAATGGATTCATCAGCCGCAGGCCATGCCACCGGTTGAGGCCGCGGCGATTGGCTGGGTCATTGGACGTGATTATCCGTTGCCCATTGTCGAGAATGCGGCGGCCATGCGCGAGGCGCGTGACCGCATTTATGCCGTCCGGAAAAGCGATCAATTCAAGGCGATGGCGCGTGCGGTCTATCAAAAATTAGGAAGCCGCAAACCGGCGCCAAAAAGGCCACGCCGTAAAATCAGTGATGCGCAACCCCGCCTGATTTAACCACCGCATTGATTAGATGATTATCGCCAGATAGGGGCGTCATCAATATGGCTTTGCGCCTCGTCAAGCATTTGAACAACAGCTCCGTCAAGTGCGCGCGCAAAGGCCATTGCTGCACGCGATAGCGGGCGGCGCTTTGGCGTGATGATCGAAAATTGATAGGTGATCTTTGGTGCGAATCGGCGAAAGGCAATGTTGTTGTTACTCGACCATAGGCGGCGTTGAAACCATGTGCTTGATGCGCTAAAGACGCCGAAGCCCGCACCTGAACCGATGATTTCATATTGGGCTGCTACATTTTGCATCTGGAACTTTGGATCGAAATCCACACCAGCGTTGTTGAAGGCCGCTTTGAGCGCCTTGGCAATATGATGTTCGGGCAAAAAGCTGGCGCACGGGCGACCTGCCAGATCTGCTGGCTCGATCAATGATTTTGCCAAAAGTGGATCCCCATTTGGTAAGGCGCAAACACAATCAACTTCAAAGTGCCGACATTGAGTCAAATCACTATCTTTGCCGCGTTCGGCAAGCCCAACATCGAATCGTTGGGTTTCTAGGCTGGAGATAACTTCAGATGATCCTTGAACCGCAACTTGAAAATTGGCTTTTGGGTATTTTTTTGAAAATTTGGCGATAATGGCTGGCAGGAAATGGTCACCAAAAAGAGGCATCGAACTGACATTTATTTTTGTCGGTGTTGCCTCTCCACCTGATCTTAATAATTGTTTCAGATCATCAACTTGCTCCAGAATTTCATTAGCCCTGTCGAGTAGAAAAAAAGTTTCAGGAACGGGAATCAAACGCCCCTTTTGACGCTCAAATAACTGGCAATTCATGCTTCTTTCAAGCTCTTTGACGGTTGCGCTCAAGGCCGGTTGGGTGCGCCCTAATTGCCGCGCCGCAGCAGAAATTGAACCGGTCTTCATAATTTCGCGAATGACGGTCATTTGCCATAAACTAATCATTTGGTGCCTTCTGTGTTTTGCTTGATATCATACGATAGTCCATAAGAATTTTTTATGGAATTAGAATAATTTATAATTTGTCTTAATGGAAATTTTCGCTCTAATGTATTTGTCGGCTTCATGCTAAATGATGCCGAAAATTTGGCAAATGGGGGAATGCCTGATCTAGATATGGATCATTTGGGTTAAGGCCCGTTCCTTTATTTGTTTGTCGAAGCGTTTGGCTAAAAAAGGCTGTAAAGGCTATTGGCCGCAACTGCTTTACTGATTGACGTAACCATTGTGGAGGAACCCATGAAATATTTAGGCAAGCTATTTGCAACAGCTTTGGTTTCATTGCTTGCGATGGGCAATGTAGCCCAGGCGCAGGACATGACATTTTTTAGAATTGGTACTGGTGGAGCTGGTGGAACTTACTTTCCAATTGGCGGTTTGATTGCTAATGCGATTTCAAGCCCTCCAGGTGCACGCTCGTGCGAAAAAGGTGGGACTTGTGGTGTGCCCGGATTGATCGCAATTGCAGTTTCAACAAACGCATCGGTATTCAATATGAATGCTGTCCAGGCAGGCAATCTTGAAGCTGGTCTCGCTGGCGGACAAAGTGTGGCTCAGGGTTATGAAGGAACAGGCAAATTTAAAGGTGACAGGAAAGACAAAGTCCGGATCATCGCTAATCTTTATCCTGAAGATATGCACCTGGTCCTTCCAAAAGGAACGAAGATGAATAGCCTCAAGGATCTTGAAGGCAAGAGCGTTGGAGTTGCATCAGCTGGTTCTGGAACTCAAGTTTCTGTCAAAATGATTTTGAAGCATTATGGCATCTCAGTAAAAGAAAACGAATTGGGACTTAATCAAAGTGCCCAGAGGCTTGCTGATGGTCAGCTTGATGCATTTTTCTATGCTGGCGGCACACCGTTTGCTGCGCTGATCCAGCTTGGATCACAAAAAGGATTTGAGCTTTATAATTTCTCAGCTTCGGAGCGAAAAGAAATTAACAAAATCATCCCTTATTATGTTGAGTCAAAAATTCCTGCCGGAACCTATGAGACAATCGGTTATGACGTTGCAACAGTTGCAGTCAATGGCCAGCTTGTAACATCGATTGATCAGCCAACTGAGTTGATTTACGGCATTACAAAAGCATTGTGGAGCAAAAAAACACGTAGTTTGCTTGATAAAGGGCATTCTAAAGGTAAGGCAATCCAACTAGATACCGCGCTGAAAGGCGTTCTGATCCCAGTTCATCCTGGCGCAGAAAAGTTTTATAAAGAAAAAGGTATGATGTAGTAAAAATCATATTGTTGAAGTTGCAGAGGCCCCTAGGAAGGGTGTTTCTGCAACTTTTTTAATTTCTTTTTATAAAAACCTTTGAGGGAACTTTAATGGCTGAACTGGACATCAAGAAAGCAGAAGAGCTGGAGAAAAAATACGACTCCGGGCTGCAAACACGTGTCATTGGGCCATATTTGGTTAAATTTACTTATTATTTTTCAATATTGTTTGCCGCATATCATTATATCACCGCGGGGATTGGCGTGCCGATTGATTACTGGCATATGGGCTCGCACATGGCTGGCGTCATGGTTCTGGTTTTTATTGGATTTCCTGCCTTTCGCGGTAAACAAGCAGGTCAATTGCGCCCCAATAGTTGGTGGATATACGGCAATGTGCCCATTTGGGACTGGCTCTTGATTGTTGCCGGTGTCACAGCAGCTTACTACGTGGGTATAACATGGTATGAGATTGATTTTGAATTTTTAGGTGGCAGATTTCAGCTTCCTGATCAAGTGATGCGTCAAGGAAACCCCGCTACCATTGACGTTGTTTTTGGCACAATTCTGATTGTGGTTTTGCTTGAGGCTGTGCGAAGGACACTCGGTATCATTGTGCCTATCATTATTGGTATGTTTATAGTCTATGCCGTTTTTGGCATGTACATGCCGTTTCAAATCCTAAAACACCCGGGCGTTAACTGGGAACTTTTCATCAACAACATGTATTTTCCTGAGGAGGGTATCTTTGGCGTGACGCTGTGGATTGTTTCGACAGTTGTGTTTCATTTTGTACTCTTTGGAATTCTTGCGCAAAGGATGGGGCTTGGACAGTTCTTTGTTGACGTTGCAACAGTTGCTGCAGGTCGCTACACAGGCGGTTTGGCAAAGGTCAGTGTGGTTTCTTCAGCTTTTTTTGGAACAATTTCGGGATCGTCGATCGCAAATACTGTTTCCACAGGCTCTTTGACAATTCCAAACATGAAGCGGATGGGATATCCGGGGCATCTTGCGGGTGGTGTTGAAGCTGCTTCTAGTGCGGGTGGCCAGATTACGCCGCCAATAATGGGTGCCGCTGCATTTGTGATGGCAGAATTCCTTGGTGTTCCATACACGACTATTATTTTGGCAGCGCTGGTTCCGGCTGCGATGCATTATATTGGCGTAATGTCTATTGTTCACTTCAAGGCTAAACGTCTCGGCTTGAAAGGTATGCCTGCTTCTGAAATTCCAAAATTATGGGATGTGATTAGACGAGGATGGCCAACTGCCATCCCTTTGGCTGTATTGATTTACGTTTTATTTAGTGGCTACTCACCTCACATGGCGGCGTTTTGGGGTATCACGACTGCCTTGGTGGTTGGTTTTGTCAACCCAATGCACCGTATCGGTTTAAAAGACGTAATGGATGGCTGTGTAACTGGGGTGAAATATGCCCTTGCTGTTGGCGCTGTATGTTCAGCGATTGGTATTGTTGTTGGTGTAGTAAATACAACAGGCCTTGGTTTCAGACTTGGCTTCATGGTAGCAGAAGTGGCGGTGAACTTTGGTGAGGCAGCGTTGCCGTTAATAGCCTGGATCCCGCTGGCGGATTTCAGTCTGCAGGATCTAACACTGTTTATTTCACTCATTATGATTGCAATCACGTGCATTTTTATGGGTGCTGGATTACCTACAACGGCGCTTTATATAATGTTGGCAACAGTAGCGCAGCCTGCCCTGGGGAACCTCGGTGTGCCGCCACTCGCGTCACACTTGTTTGTGTTGTACTACGGTGTTATTTCAGAGATTACTCCGCCGGTTTGTGCGTCTGCGTATGCGGCGGCCGGCATTGCTGGAGCTAACCCGTTCAAAACAGGCTTGTCGGCCTTCTCACTTGGCATTGGAAAATTGTTAGTTCCCATGGTGTTTGTGTATTCGCCAGCTTTGTTGATTGTCCTTGATGATTATTTCACCTGGGCGGAGTTTATCCAAACTGCAACCACATGTGCCCTCGGTGTATTCATGCTGTCTGCATCAGTCGCTGGATATTTCCTGGTATTCATGAATGGCCCCAGCCGAGTGATGTTTGCGCTAGCAGGATTGCTTTTGGTGTCGCCTAGTACAACTGCAATGTTGTATGCGCTTTTGCTAGCATCTCCGGTCCTTGCCCATCAGATTTACGAACGTTATTTGAACAAAGGGCGCCCAACATTGGAGCATTGATGCATCCTGTTTCAAAAAGCACAAAAAAAGCTTATCGATGGGGTAATGGTGGTATTGGCTGGCCACTCGTCGAGACGAAGGGCTTGCTTGTGGTTGAAGAAACTCTAGCACCTGGCTGCAGCGAAAAACATCATTATCACAATCAAGCAGTGCAATGTTTCTTCATGTTGGCGGGGCGCGCGGTGATGCAGTTTGCTGATGGCCAGGACGTTGAGATTGACACCGGCATGGCATTGCATATCCCGCCTAAAACCCGTCATGCAATTGTTAATCAAACCGACGAAGAAATCCGCTTTTTGGTGATATCGGCGCCATCATCACGCGGCGATCGGCATGAAGGGGAGCAGGACAAATGACACTGCCGCAAAGCCGGATTGATGTTGCTGTTATTGGGGCTGGCATCATTGGGGTTTGCACCGCGCTTGAACTTGCTGAACGCGGCATGAAGGTTACGATTTTTGACCCTGCGCCGGTGTGTAGCAAAACCAGCTACGGCAATGCCGGCGTAATCTCGCCTTGGACCTGTGTTCCGCAATCAATGCCGGGCTTGTGGAAACAGGTTCCGCGCTGGTTGATCGACCCTGAAGGGCCGGTTTCGATCCGCCTTGGGTATTTGCCAAAATTAATGCCATGGGTTTTACGATTTCTGGCGGCAGGACGATCCGAACGGATTGATCCGGTTGCCGATGGTCTGTTCCGTTTGAGCAGGGGTAGTGTTGCCGCCTATAAAAAGCGGCTTGCCGGAACCGGACAAGAACAGCTTGTTCGCGATTCCATGTATGTTCATGTCTATCGAAATCCAAAAGCGGCGTCGCTTGACCATCTTGGTTGGCAATTGCGCCAATCACGTCAGGTACCAATCGAACTGATTGACAAGCACGCCTTACAGGAAATCGAACCGCATATTGCCGATGATTTTGAGGCTGCCATTCTGATCAAACAGCAGGGGCGTGCAAGTGATCCTGCGGGGATTGGCATTGCATTGGCGGAAAAGGCATTGGCAAAAGGCGCCAGTCACATTCAAACAAAGGTTCACGAAATCCACCCCGATCAGGGTAGTGGTTGCCAGCTTGTCACTGATCAGGGCGTATTCACGGCCAAAAAAATCGTGTTGGCAGCAGGCGTTTGGTCATGTCAATTGCTGGCACGATTTGGCATTAAGCTGCCGCTGGAGGCCGAGCGTGGCTATCATCTGGTGTTACGCAATCCGGGCATTACGATCAATCATTCGGTTATGGATGCCGACCAAAAATATGTTGCCAGCTTGATGCAGGCCGGTGTCAGAGTTGCTGGTACGGCTGAATTTTCTGGTCTTGAAAGCGCGCCAAATTATGCGCGCGCGCGGCGTTTTGCCGGTCAGGCCAAAAAGCTTTTCCCGCAGTTAAACTGTGCTGATCCGGATGAATGGATGGGATCGCGCCCCAGTTTTCCCGACAGCCTTCCCTGTCTTGGCGCGATTCCGGGTGTCAAGAATATCATCGCTGCTTTTGGGCATTCGCATTATGGATTAGGCATGGCACCTGCTACCAGCGAGATAATCGCCGATTGCATCACTAAAAATATAGATCATGAAACGCTGTTACCCTACAGCATCATGCGGTTCCAATGACCGAAATCACAAAATCCAACTTTGATGCCATTATCGCTGGTGGCGGTTTGATTGGCCTTGCGATCGGTTACGGGTTGTCGCGCCGTGGCTTTTCAGTGCTGTTGCTTGACGCTGAAGATACCGCCTTGCGGGCGGCGCGTGGTAATTTTGGGCTGGTCTGGGTGCAGGGCAAGGGTGCCTATTTTCCTCCCTATGCCGATTGGACAATGCGATCATCTGAACTATGGCCAAAGCTGGCTGGAGAATTGCAGGAAAATGGGGGCCCAGCATTAGGTCTTCATCAAGAAGGCGGTCTTAGCATATGTCTTAGCGAGGCCGAGATGCAGCAAAGATATGACAAGCTGGATCATCTTCGCGCACATCAAAATGGTCGGTTCAAGTTTGAGATGCTTGATCGTACCGCGCTGAAAGAGATCATGCCCGGTATTGGCCCCAAAGTTGTTGGGGCGGCCTATTGTCCACATGATGGGCATGTAAATCCGCTTTATCTGATGCGGGCATTGCAAAACGGTCTGAACAGAAATGGTGGTGTTTGTCTTGCCAATGCCGCGGTTCGCAGCATTGATAAAATAGGAAATAGCATCCGCGTTGGTACAGCAAAAGGTGATTTTGAATGTCAAAGGATTGTCCTTGCGGCGGGGCTTGCCAATGCTGAGCTTGCCCCGATGGTTGGTCTGCAGCAATCGCTAAAGCCGCAAAAGGGGCAGATTATTGTGACTGAAAAGCTTGATCAGCAAATGGCATTGCCTAGTTTGCTTTTGCGGCAAACCGATGAAGGCGGGTTGATGATTGGCGACAGCCATGAGGATACCGGATTTGAAACCAGCGTTCGCCCCAATATTGTTAGCGGAATTGCCGATCGTGCGCTGGCGACCTTGCCAGCCTTGGCTGATGTTGGGGTTGTTCGAAGCTGGGCCGCGCTTCGGGTGATGTCAAAAGACGGCTATCCGATTTATGATCAATCTGAAGCCATGCCCGGTGCCTTTGCCATATCTTGCCATAGCGGTGTAACATTATCGGCAGCACATGCGTTTGATCTTGCGGGCTATATTGCCGAGGCCAGTTTAGGTCAAGAGCTTGATGGGTTTTCCCAGAGGCGGTTCAATGTTTAAATCGACAATGCCGGAAAATGGTAGGATTGTTCATCTTCAGTTTGACGGTGAAGCGATAACCGCTTTTGATGGTGATAATCTTGCTGCAGCATTATTGCGTGCTGGCAAGGTTCAATTCCGCACTGCCGCAAAAAATGATCCGCGTGGCCCTTATTGCATGATGGGTGTTTGTTTTGAATGTCTTGTCGAAATTGATGGCAGGCCTAATCAGCAGGCATGCCAGATGACCGTTCACGATGGCATGATTATTCAGCGTCAAAATGCGCCTGACAGCGCTGGCAAGGCATCAGGATAGAAGATGGCAAATCAACATTTTCAAATTGTTATCATTGGCGCTGGCCCTGCAGGCATGGCGGCGGCCTTGACAACAACCAAGGCCGGTCTCGAGACGATTGTCATTGATGACCAGAAAGATAGCGGCGGTCAGGTTTACCGGAATTTGCAGGCCAATCAGGAAACATCACCTGCCTATCTTGGTCAAAGCTATTATGACGGCGCCAAGCTTGCCCAAAGCTTTGCCGATTGTGGTGCTGTTTATCGGCCCGATTGTACGGTTTGGCAAATTACTGATATGCATGAAGTCGCGCTTGTCTCGCGTGGCAAAGCCGAATTGATTACTGCCGACTACATCATCATTGCCACAGGCGCGATTGAGCGTCCAATGCCGGTTAAGGGCTGGACATTGCCTGGTGTGATGAGCGTTGGTGGGGCGCAAACTTTGTTAAAACAAGCAGCGCTTGGGGCTGATAATGCGGTATTTGTTGGGTCTGGCCCGCTTCTATATTTAACCGCATGGCAATATATCAAAGCGGGGCTTGCGGTTCGGGCTGTTATTGATATTACCAGTGCCCAACAATGGCGATCGGCGATTCCATTTGCCCCTTTGGCATTACTGCAACCCGATATGCTGGCGATGGGGCGGAAATGGCTTGGTGATATCCGCCGTAACACCGAGGTAATCAACCATGTAAGCGCGGTTGAAATTATTGGCCAGTCGCAGGCTCAAACTGTGTCTTGTACCCTGTCATCAGGCGACAAAATTGATATCGACTCAAACCATATATTTTTGCATCAGGGCGTTGTGCCGAATGTTAATCTGACAATGGCAACCGCGCTTGCGCATCAATGGGATTATCAGGCGCATTGCTGGCGGCCGGTCATTGATGTCACGGGAAAATCGTCTGATGAGCAGATTTATATTGCTGGTGATGGTGGCGGTATTGGCGGTGCCAAGGCGGCCGCAATTGCTGGACGATTGGCGGCAAGCGCGATTGTTGCCCGCTGTGGCATGCCGCGTTTTCTGGCACAGCTATATTATAAATTGCGGCATCTTCATTATTTGAGTATCCGTCCGTTTCTTGACCGGCTTTATTTCCCACATGCACATTTCCGGTTGGCGCAGACTGACGAAACAATCATCTGTCGTTGCGAGGCTGTTAGCAAGGCCGATGTCAATTCGGCTCTTGCCAGCGGTGCGAGCGGCCCAAACCAGCTAAAAGCCTTTTGCCGCGCGGGGATGGGGCGGTGTCAGGGGCGCAGTTGCGGCTTGGTCGTTCAGGAAATGATTGCGTCCCATACTGGTCAATCAATGGCTGAAACCGGTTATTATCGGCTTCGTCCGCCGGTAAAGCCGATCACCCTTGCCGAGCTTGCCAGCCTTGAGGGACCATGGCCAGACTAACTGGAACGGCTGCGACGCGGCCGGTTGTCATTATTGGCGCGGGCATCCAAGGCTGTGCAACAGCGTTTTTTTTGAGCCAGCGCGGCCAGCCTGTCATTGTTCTGGAAAAAGATCATGTCGGACGTCATGCGTCAGGGGTGAATGCCGGCGGGGTTCGCCGTCTTGGGCGTGATATTGCGGAGATCCCTCTATCAGTTGCGTCAATGGATTGGTGGAACCAGATCGATCAATTGCTTGATATCGATGAGGGGTTTCATCGACAATTTTATGTCAAGGTCGCGCTTGATGATGCCGGGGCTGATCTTGCGTCTCGGCGCATACAGCAATTACATCGCGCCGGATTCCAACATGAAACATGGGTCGATCGTGACCAACTGCTTTGCCGTATTCCGCATCTGACAAAATCGGTTCTTGGCGGCGTGCTGGTTGAAGGCGATGGGTGGGCCTTGCCGTGGAAAATCACGCGCGCCTTTTATGATAAGGCGGCGGCACTTGGTGCCGAATTCCGAAGCCCAGTGACTGTTACATCAATCGATAAATCGGGTGAACATTGGCAGGTAAAAACTGATGCTGGCATGATCGAAACCGATATTGTGGTCAATTGTGCTGGTGCTTGGGGGGCGCAAATTGCCAAAATGACCGGTGATATTTTGCCAATCGAGGCGCATGCGCCAATGCTTGTGATTACGGATCGCCAGCCGATGTTTTTGCAATCTGTTGTTGGGGTCATGGGTGGTACTTTGTCATTTAAACAGCTTGATAACGGGTCGATGGTTATTGGCGGTGGTAAGCGCGGTGTTGCAGATGCGGCGCGTAATTTGACGCAAATCATTCCGGCCGGTTTAAGCAGTTTTGTGATGACTGCCGGGCGCGTCTTTCCACATTTACGCGATGTTGCCATTTTACGCGCATGGGCTGGAATCGAAGGCTATACAAAGGATAATTTGCCGATTATCGGCAATGGCAGCCAAGCAGGCATAATTCATGGTTTTGGGTTTTCGGCGCATGGATTTCAGCTTGGCCCAGCAGTTGGCGAAGCTTTGGCAGATCTGGTGATGGCGCGGCAAACGCGGGTGAATCTGACGCCGTTTTCACCACACCGGTTCGCTGTATCGCCGGATCAAGCCGCTGGCCATTAGGCGCAAAAGCGGCGTTATAAGGCTTGCTGATAAGGCTGCGTGCCACGGTTGTGCGATAGGGTTGTGCTATAGGGCTAGGTTATTTTGACGTTGTTTTGAATTTATCCTGAATTGCATAAAGCCCCATTGCTAGTGGCAGAAACCACGGATCGCCCGAATAAAATGGCATTGTGCGAAAGGGAACGCCCCGAAATGCGCTTTCCGGAAAGGCGCTTTCATCAAGATCAGCAAGCACCATATGCGCTGCTTTCTGACCCAGCCAGCGCGCCCAAACCGTTCCCGAACCGCAATAGCCCGATGGGTAAATAACCCCATCATGAATCGCCAATTTTGGCAGCTGGTCAAACGGAAAGGCAACAAAACCGAACCAGTGATTTGTGATGGCTATATCGGCAAGCTGGGGAAAGATTGACGTCAATCCTTCGACCAGCCTTTTGCGCGCCTTGACCGGATTAGGGCTCATGCGGCGTCCGCCTAGCAAGATGCATTTTCCATCGGGTGAGGGCCGGTAATAATGTCCTAGCTGCAATGCCTCGCCATACATATTTAATCTGGGCATCAAGCTTCGAACCATGTTTTCGCCAAGCTCTTCTGTGGCGATCATTTCGGAAATCACCGGAACGAGGCGGCGGCGCAGCCATGGCTGGCCGGCATCTGTATAGGCATTTGTCGCACTGATAACATGACCGGCACGGATGATGCCGCGGCTGGTCTCAATGCTAAATTCGGGGGTGTGTGATGATGTGTTTTGCTGGCTTACCGCAATCACTTTTGTCTGGGTTGAGATTTTGACCGAAGCTTGGCGCGCGATCTGGCACATGCCAGCCAGTAATTTCGCCGGATGAATGCCGCCAATATCGTCGCGCATCATGCCGCCGCAATAGCGCGATGTATCAATATAATTAGGAAGGTTGGCGCGATCATAAACCGTTGCCTCAATATCAAGCAATTTGGTCAGCCTTTCAGCATCACGTTTCATGCTGTCAAGCGATTCTGGACGCAAGGCACCAACCAGACGCCCACATTGCTGTAGATCGCAATCAATCTTTTCGCTGATGATGAATTGCGCTAAATCAGCTCGTGCCGCTTTGGCTTCTTGGTAAAAAGCTGTGGCTTTTTCCGCACCAAATCTTTTGGCCAGATCGTCAAAAGACAGCCGCAAATTGCCGCTGGTAATGCCGCCATTACGCGTCGACGCACCCGACCCAATCTGATCCCGTTCAAGAACCACAACATCAAGTCCTGCGCGGGCAAGCGGAATGGCCGCGCCAAATCCGGTATAGCCACCGCCAATGATCACCACATCGGCACGATCTGGCCAATGCTCAATGTGAAAATCTTGCGGCGGTGCGGCCTGCCACCAATAGGGATCAGCAGAAATGCCTGTCATGAATATCATCCTTTATCAAGACAAGTCGCGGGGCGCGATTCGCGAAGCCACTTATCAGAATTATGCTAGACCGAAATGTGGAAATGAAAAGCCTGCTTTTTCTCAGAATGTTGTTCTTTATGATTTTCTATCAGACTATGCTTAGCTAATCTTCTAAAAAGCTGTGGCCGGTGGTGCTGTAACGCATTGCTGCCCATGTTTTGCCATTGCCAAACCGCCTGCTAGGACAAAGCATCATATCATCATGACGATTGAAATTCCCAAAACCAACCCGCCCGCCGCAAACAGCTTTGTGAATCTTCCTGTCGTTACCGATTGGCAAGATTTGCAAGCTGAGGCGGTTATCTTTGGCGTTCCGCATGGCAAGCCCTATCTTGCCGATCAATTTCCCAATAACCAATCGACCGCCCCCGCCGCCTTGCGTAAGGCAAGCCCGCGGATTCTGCTTGATGGTCAATCGCTTGATGCCGATTTTCAGCGCGCTGTCTGTTTGGATGATTTCACGATTGTCGATGGCGGCGATATTCCGCTTGAAGGGGGTGACGTTCAGCAGCATTACGACGCCGCTGAAAATGCCGTTCGCTTTGCTGTTCAACGCGGCATTATGCCGATAAGCATTGGCGGTGATGATGGTGTTACCAACCCGGTGATTAGGGGGCTTGATGGCTTGTCAGATGTCACCTTGATTCAAATTGATGCGCATTTGGATTGGCGCGATGAACGCTATGGCATTCATGATGGCTATTCCAGCCCAATGCGCCGCGCCGCCGAACAGGATCATATCACCGCCATTCACCAGATTGGCATCCGCTCATTTGGCAGCGCAAAACAGCCGGAAATAGATATGGCGCGAAGATGGGGTGCCAAGATTCATCTGGCACAAGATATTCATCGTCATGGCATGGCACCAGTGATTGCGGCGCTGCCATCATCGGGCAGGTTTTTTGTGACATTGGATGTTGACGGGCTTGATCCATCGGTGATGCCCGGAACGGTTGCGCTCGCGCCAGGCGGGCTGATGTGGTGGCATATTATCGAACTGTTCGAGGCGTTGGCGGCAAAAGGACAGATTTTGGGGTTGAATCTGGTCGAGCTGGCACCAAAAAATGATCTGAACCAGATTTCAATGATTGGCGCTGGCCGGTTGATCCTCAAGCTGATCATGCTTCAATTGATGCGGCACTAGCGGCATCACGGCAAAGCGTTTGGCTTTAGCGCTTAGGGCTTGGCGTTTGGCACTTGGGCAAGATTTTATGTGGCTAGATCACTTTGTCACAGCTTGCTGACCGCATTGGCATTTTTGCCACTGCTATCCCAATCAGCTTGATTGATCAGCTTTGCCGGTGCAGCCCAAGACCCGCCAATGCATTGCACGTTTGGCAGGGGCAGCCAATCGGGTGCCGCGGCTTCGGTGATGCCGCCAGTCGGGCAAAAGCCAAGATATTAGCGAAAGAATTGGTGCAAGCATGTTTAAATAAAAGACCGTTGATTATCAATTTAGAGTGCTAACTCATTAGAAGGCTGGGATTAAAAAAACCACGCGCCATTTTAGTCCTTTCTAAACACGCTGTAATGAGTTATTTCTTCACAACGCTAAGTGCGTTAATCCTTGTAACCATCTGTATGAATTCTGAATTTTTGGTTCGGGTCTACGCCACATTCAATCTGGCTATAAAGTCTATTTAGCCAAAGATTTGTAAGTTGTTGAACCTATGCAAGCTAGGAACGCCCCTTATACGTCAATAGGGGGGCTGTCATGCCTAGCACAAACAGTGTCAAAGAATTTCCAAACACCGAATCTAAAAGCAATACTACTGCCCATCTTTTACTATTTTTGTTTGGGTGGTTAGGTGCTCATAGGCTTTACATCAATGAGAGAACCTCTGGTGTTTTAATGCTAGCTCTTCTCTTACTGTCAGTTTTAATGCTGTTTGCTAACCTTGGGGTCGCCGGCTTTGTTGTACTGTTTTTTTGGTGGGTTCTGGATGTTTTTACCCTCCACCAACGAGTACAAAAACAGAATGAAATCACTTCCTGACCTGCGCAAAGCCCTTCGCTTTATCAAGGTAGCCCCCTAGCTTCTTATTGAGCAAAGTGGGACCTCGTGAGTCAAAACCTTTACTGATAAAAGAAAGACAAATTTATGCAAAAAGGCAAAGTAGTGTGGTTTAGTGCCGGCAAGGGCTTTGGGTTTATTGCCTCGGAAGGTTCAGTTGAAGAAATTTATATTAATATAAGAACAGTTAGAGATGCAGGTTTTGAAGCCTTGGTGAGCGGTCAAGCTGTAGAATATGAAACAAACAAAAGTCAGAGCGACAGACCAAGTGTAACAAAACTCACTGTGCTATAGTAATGAGGCATAGCGAGTTTCAAAAACCTGCAGCATATAGTTTTTGTTGAAGCTAGGGACTGCTAATTCGGCAAAACCTCAGGCCACATTTCACCGTGTTTGAGTGTTCTGAAATTTTTACTGTCGACACCCGCTGCCTTTAAGACGCTTTTGAGGCGGATGGGCGGCTCATTCATTGGCTCCAAAGTTAGTTTATATGTACCCCAGTGAATGCTAATGGCATATTTTGCACCTAAGTCACTGAAAACTTTGACTGCTTCTTCAGGGTTAATGTGGGCAGACTTCATGAATTCCCTCGGCTCATAGGCGCCTATTGGAATTGCTGCTAAATCGGGGCTGCCAAGCTTTTTGACCGTCTCCTTGAAGTCAGACGAATAGCCTGCGTCGCCTGCAAAATAAAAGGCAAAGTCACTCCATTGCATCATCCACCCTGACCAAAGTGTTTTATTTCTGTCAAAGAATGTTCTCTTTGACCAATGTTGCACGGGTGTCGGCTGAATAGTTACACCTTTACGCTGAACATGTTGCCACCAATCGAGTTCAGTAACGTTTTTGGCTCCCCAATGCTCCAGCAATGACTTGAGACCAAGCGGTACCAAAAACTCCACACTTGGCTGTGTTTTAGCAATCTCACGAATGCTGGCCTCATCCAGATGGTCATAGTGATTGTGGCTGATTACAACTATATCAATCCGAGGCAGGTCTGCTATCTCAAACGGTGATGGGGTAACCCGTTTTGGACCCATAAATGAAAATGGGGACGCCCTGTCTGAGAATTGAGGGTCAGTCATAATTGTCAAGTCTGAGTGATTTAATAGCAAAGTAGAGTGGCCAACCCACATCACGTTTTCTTTGAAAGTTGCGAGGTCTTTTTTTGAGCTTAACAAAACAGGAAAACCCGCATTTTCTTTTTCATCACTCTCTCGAGTAAAGTAGGAAGAAAAAAACTTGAAAAGGTCTAAGACGCTCTTGTCATGAAGGTCGCCTTTTGGATGTTGGAAGCGAGCCGTTTGCTTGTTGAAGTTTGGAGAGTTGGGGTATTTCATTGTTTCAGAGCATCCAGGTAGAACTATTGACAGAAAGACAACTAAACAAATCCTATATAACAGCACTCAACGCTCCTGTTTATTTAGATTGACAATCTCAGCTAAGCCTTGATTTTGCTTTCACAGCCGATGATGGCTACCCCTACCTTCCGCGCCAGTGAAAGGCAAGCACCCAATCTAAATATACGGCGGGGCGCCATTGCTATAACAGTGGGGGCGTCACTCAAGGTAAGCCTTTGCGTTGTTCAATATATGTGACAGGATAACTTATGAGGAGGTCCGCTAATGAAGCCAATAAGCTTAAAAAACTTTGCCAAGATGGCAGTTAAGGCAGGCGATGTGATTTACAGCGTCAACGATGCCAGTCACAGCGTCTATTTAGTACATAGTGGCTCAGTTCAGATAGAAAGCAAACAGGGAATGGTCCTCGGCGTTTTAAACGAAGGTGAATTATTTGGCGAAGTTGGCCTCATCACCTCAGAACCAAGAACCGTGACTGTGAGAGCAAAGACTAACGCGATGCTCATCAAGCTGGATGAGCCGGTATTTCGGGCAAAAATGGCTCAAGCTGACCCAATATGCAATGCAATCATTCGAGGACTCGCTTTGAGGATTAGTGACGCAAATGCACTTGCAGAAAAATATTGGAGGGAATTGAATATTTATAAGTCTATCGACAATAGCTAGCCAATTTTAGTCAACCGAAAGTCTCTACGCACAAATCATAACTTCTGTCTCGTTTGTCTCGTTGACTTTCCCCTGCCTTTTGAACAACCTGTCAATGGTTCGTTCAGGAGGATTCGGTGTCCCATTTAACAAAAGAACAAATCGACTTGTACAATCGTGACGGCTTCATTGCTCCGATTGATATCTATTCACGGGAAGAGGCTGCAGCAATCAGGCAAGAACTTGAAGGTTTGGAAGCATCGTATCCAGAAGCAGTAACTGGTCGCAACCGCAATAACGTTCATTATGTAACTTCACTTTTTGACAAAATCGTTCACAATCCCGACATTCTTGATGCTGTCGAAACCCTTATCGGTAAAGATTTTTTAGTTGGTGGAACTACATTGTTCATCAAAGAACCAGAGCAGCGAGGGTTCATAAGCTGGCATCAGGATGCACGTTACATAGGATTGGAACCAGAAAATTGGGTAACTGCTTGGCTGGCTTTGTCCGATGTCACAACCGAAAACGGTTGTATGTATATGTGGCCTGGCAGTCATTTAGAAGGCGCCCGCGAACACTTGGATACTTTTGACGAGGAGAATCTTCTTACTCGCGGACAAACTGTTCAAAATGTTCCAACAAACGATACAATTCCAGTTGCACTCAAAGCAGGTCAATTATCCCTACACCACCCGTGGGTTGTCCACGGCTCTGGCCATAATAGCTCCAAAAGCCGTCGAATTGGCTTCGCTATTCAGTCATACATCGGGACAAACGTAGATTCTGTGTACGGAAAAATATTTGTCCAACAAGCACGAGGCTCAGACACTTATAGATACCATCAACATACCCCCCGGCCATCGTCCGTTATGGCCGAACAAGATGTCGAATTTCGCGACAAAGCAAATGAGGCGCTGAAAGCAATATTTTATCGTGGCGCCAAGAAAATAGGAAAATATTAGGTTCCTTGAATTGCCCTACCGACTGCTAAACTGAACCTAACCGTTTCCTCCCTAATTCGGCTAGCCTTTGTGCTGGTCTTGTTTTTTCGTAAATTCAGACTAGGTAATAAGCGGGTTGTACGGCACCAGCTGTCAAATCAGGACACCAAACCGCCCTACTACTTACAATACTTGGTTCACCTTGGTTTTGTTGTTGAGTTAAACATCTCATAACCATTTTGAGCCTGTAAACACAGGCTCAAAATTCAGCCTTTATAGCAAACAACTAATATTCGAGGTAAGTAAGATGCAACATCGCGTTCCAAGTGATTTTTCTGACAGGTTTGCATTAGCTGTAACAATGTTTTTTAGGTGGTTCGCTGACACCTTCTTCGCAAAACGCTACGGCCACAGAGCGGTTGTGTTAGAGACTGTTGCTGGAGTTCCTGGGATGGTTGCTGGGATGTGGAGTCATCTAAGCTCTCTGAGGAGAATGAAACAAGATAACAGGGGCTGGATAAAGACTTTGCTCGATGAGGCAGAAAATGAGCGCATGCATTTGATGATTTTTATTGAAATCGCCAAACCGAACTCTTTGGAGAGGGCTATCGTTCTATTAGCCCAATTCTTTTTTTGGCATTTCTACTTCATTCTGTACGTATTTTTCCCAAAAGCAGCCCACCGTATGGTTGGTTATTTCGAAGAGCAGGCTGTAATTAGTTACACAGAATACCTAGAACAAATAGACGCGGGCAAAACCGCTAACATTGATGCGCCAGATATTGCAAAAGACTATTATGGGCTGGCTAAGACAGCTAAACTCAGAGATGTCATAATTGCTGTTAGGCAAGATGAACAAGGGCATAGCGACACCAATCACGAAATGGCGGACGCTTTGGCAAAAGGGTAAGCCATTTTAACTGTTTGAAAATTTCTTATAGACGTAATCGAGAAATTCCAATGACTCGCATCATTCTGATATCCATATTTCTGACCCTTTTCAGCCAGACTGCTTGGGCGCATAAGTGCGTTTTAAGCGGTAATACTGCGGCTGAAATTACAGCGTACAACTCTTGTAAGAACGACCTTGCAACTGGCACTTCTGGACACGAAGACCAGAAGTCACAAGAACGGCTTGTTGCATTAGAAAGAGAAAACGAACGCCTAGAACGTAGGCTCCTTATGCTGAGAGAACGTTTGCTAAACTTACTCAGGTTAACTGACTAGGGCTTTGTGCCTTGTTGTCTAGCAACCTAGCCGTTGCAAGCCCCCCGTTTAAATATAAGACGGGGCGCCATTGCTATAACAGTGGGGCGTCACTGACGGCCAGCCTTTGCGCTGGCCTTGCTTTTCGATTGCTCTGGTGAGCAAATCCGTTAATGTCAGCTAAGGCATTTA
>ENA-OQVM01001228-OQVM01001228.1-marine-metagenome-genome-assembly--contig:-NODE-1228-length-35018-cov-3.911680_pt1 | contig 35018 bp, 26 predicted proteins | sample MGYA00237776_ERZ505498 | MGnify/ENA primary metagenome ERZ505498 (study PRJEB26159, sample SAMN06265151) | marine metagenome | isolation source: Helgoland LTER site | place: Germany:Helgoland, sampling...
CTTGTTTCTGTGATACTGCCTGAATCGGCAGCATCAAACCATTGATACAGTCCAGAAAGGTCGCTTGGAACAAACGATTGAGCAACAACTGCAGCACCAAACATTAACTAATGCCCCCACCGAAGATGGTGAGAGTATCTGAACCAGTAACAACAAGCTCAGCAACACCACCTGAAGCAATAGTACTGTTCGCACTTAATGCCGCAAACGAGCCGCCTGAAGCAAAGTTTAATGTTATGCTGTTAGTTGTTTTGTCAAGCGTTAGTGCTTGTGTTGTAGAGTTTACTACTGTAAATATCTGACCAACAGTGCTGACAGAAGGGATCTTAAATATGTTCACACCACCAGTGTGAGTGTTAAGAACTTTCTTGTTCGCTTCCATTGTATATGTTGTATTTGCAGCACTGATAACAACAGTTGTTGGGTTTGCTGTTATCCCACCAGTTACTTCGAGTGGAGTGCTTAAAGTTGAACCAGTACCGTTAAGTGTTAATACGGTAGTATCTTCTGTCCCTGCTGTAACAGTGGTGAAGTGTAAAGAACCATCTTCTGTAGCATTAGACTCATCAATAATCTCAGCATGTATTCCTGCATACTTATGTTTTATAGGACTGAAACCATTATCATTAAGAGCCGTAAACTGAATCTCACCTAAATGATCACCGTCATCAGCTGATGGACCATCTTCTTGGTATAACTCTAGGATTGGAGTTGGTGTTGCGTTGACACCGCCACTAGCATTAGCCACAATTCTAACATCTTGTTTGAACACAGCAACATCAGGTTCTAAATCAAGGATAGAAGCAGGGTTTGCTCCTTCAGTATGAGTACCTGCAGTCATTACTGAAAATGATAATCTACCATCTTCAGAGCCATCTGTCTTGGTTTTTATAGAACCAAAAACCTTGGCATACTTAATTTTTTCAGGAGTTCCTGCATCGTTATTACCAAAGAAATCAATAGCACCCAACTTATTATGCTGAGTGATTGATGTGCCCGTCGAAGTGGCAGCACCCCCATCTCTATAAACCTCAATGTTTGGTCCATATGCGGAGTTGCTATTTGATGTAGTATCACTCAATGATTGTGTAGTGGCATTAACAGTTAATGGTGTATTAACAGATAATTCACTAGAATTCATTGTCATTAATGGTTCTACCAATGAACCATTTGCTATTGTTCCAAATTCTAACTGTCCGTCTTCAGTTCCGTCCGATGCATCAAGAATCTTAGCATGCATATGTGCATACTCTATAGATTCTGGTCCACCACTACTAAGACCGCGATCATTAAATGCTTTAAATGAAATTACACCGAATTCATCATTATCAACACCTTCAAATAACTCTTCTCTTGATAATGTTAATGTTGGACCACCTGCAAACGTACCACCAGCAGTACCACTACTGACCACTAAATTATTTAATACTTCTACTTCACCAACTTGTGATCCGCTAATTGATCTTACAGTTAAAACATCAGAGGTGCTAGTTAAATCTGCTCCACCGTGGCTGACTCTTGGACTTATTGCAATTAGCCCTTCTTCTTGTCCGTTAGTTGTACTTTGAGATCTCGCTTCTATTTGTCCGTAAATAATTTTTTCATTTGAAGCATTATCAGCAAAAAAGTTTATTGTCCCTGCATTGTCATTGACAGCGGGACTTGCAGATAAATGATAAAAATCAAGATTAGGCGCAGTAGATCCTGCATCAGTACCGTTAAGGGTTATATCACCATTGACAGTAGTGGCACCTGTTGTTAATCCAGTTAATGTGCCAACGCTTGTAATGTTTGTTGCTGCGGCAGGTAATCTAGCATTATCAATAGTGCCAGTTAATTGTGTTGCAGCAATAGATTTATTAGTCAATGTATCACTACTAGATGCTGTGATAAACGAGCTCAAATCTGAAGTAAGAGCCATTGTACCAGCAGCATTAGGGAATGTAATATCTAATGTGCCGAATGAACCTGCACCATCTACTTGAGCAGGAGCTTGCAATTTAATTGCATTTGTTCCATTATTAGTGCCTTCTCTGAATACAACAGCACCACCAGTTGTAGAGCCTAATGCTGACATTGTTAAACCACCTAATGAGCTAGTGGTTAATGCAGTCTGTACTGCACTTGTTACAGTATCAGGTATTCTCGCATCATCTATTGTTCCAGTTAATTGACCAGCATCAATTGATTTATTTGTTAATGTGTCGGTGCTGTCTTTTAAAACAACTGTGCCTGATGCATTAGGTAATATGATTTCTCTATTAGTATTTGGATCATCGCAGTACAAAGTTGTTCTTATTGATGAGCCTGATGTATTACCTTCAAATTGTATATTGCCGTTTTGTCCTAATATTAAATCATTATCTGATCCAAGCAATATTCCTGCAGGTGCTAATGTCATAACTGGATCTTCAACAGTACCATTATTTAAGATACCAAAATCTAATCTTCCATATTCAGCACCAGATGTTGGATCAGCTATCTCAGCATGAATGGTAGCATATTCTGTTTTGTTTCCTGCAGAGTCTTCGCCATTGAATTTTATAATACCCAATTTATCATTTGTAGCAGGAGATGCAGAATCTCTATGTAAAGACAGTATGGGCAATACATCTGCACCAAAATTAGGACTAAAGATCTCTGTAGTGCCACCTATTGTTTTAAATCCATCAGCAAGATGTATTGTTGCATAGTCGGTTGATGATGTGTCACCAATATAAAGGCTTCCGCCTCCACTATTAAAGTCAATATAATGATTACTATTATAACCAAATATGAACAATGAACCGCCATCTCCACCAGTGTCAATTCTTACAGCAGAATCTGGAGAAGAAAGCGATGATGAAGCTGCAATTCTTAATTGCTTACCAGAAGCAAGAGTGAAGTGTTCTGATGATGTCCATGAATCAGTTGAGTTGACCCAGTTAATAGTTTTGTCGGTCGCGCCTTTCAATGTGATACCGCCACCGTCTGCGGTGGTGTCTGTCGGTGTGTCTACGCTTCCGAGAACAATGTTCTTATCATCAACGCTTAGTGTTGTAGAGTTGACTACAGTTTCTGTTCCATTTACCGTGAAGTTGCCGTGAACTGTCAAGTTACCAGAGACATCACCGCTTCCATTAATATCTAATGATCCAGCTGTAACTGTGTTGGCACCAACATTAATATCACCGAAACCTGACGTGATAGAGCCAGAGTTTAAAGCACCAGTACCAACTACATGCGATAAGTTTGTGTTAACTGAAAATACGCTGTTAGTGGTCAGTGATGTGTTTGCGGTCAATGTCAAGCCAGTACCAGCTTCAACAATAGGTATCGGTCTTAAGAAAGATCCATTAGCAGAAAGAAAAACATCACCAAGTGTATTGTTCGCAAACTGCCCGCCTAGATTATCTAATGCTACATTTGTCCCTAAACTAAATGTAGTCCCATCAAGATTTAATCCAGTTCCAGCGGTATATGTGGTGTTGTTATCGGGTGGAATAATAAATGCTCCACGCTCATTCAGAAACTTATTACCATCACCAGCGATACCACCACCCAAATCAGACAGAGCAGCACCTGATGTTAATGATATAGCATCTTTTCCTTCTTGAAAATTTGTGTTTGAATTTGGCGTTATCGTTATTCCTGTTGCGCCATAATATTGTTTTGTCTGAACCCAAGCACCGTCTCTTCTCAAAAACTCTACTTGATTGTCCTGATACCCTAAGTTGGTTAATGCTGCACCAGTAGAAAGAGAAAATTCATTATCAGCGTTTAAGTCAAGACCAGTCCCAGCTGTAAAGGCTTGGATAAATGTGCCATCTTTTCTTAATATGTGTGTGGTGTTTGCACTATCACCGCCCAAGTTTGTGAGAGCAGAGTTTGCTGTGAGTGATACAGTATTGCCAGATAATGTGATTCCAGTACCACCAACCAAAGTTGTCTTGCTAATTTCTATTCCAGCTGAAGCGTTTACATCTGCATTTACGATTGATCCTGCAGTGATAGAAGCCACGCCTTGATTTGTAATTGTAATGTCACCGCTTATAGTCTTGTTATCAAAACTATCAGTTCCGTCATGGATTATAAACTGACCAGAGCTTGGTGTTGTTATGTTTGTGTCAACTAATTCAGCCAGTGCATCTTTACCAGCTGATGTCGCATCAACATATGCCTTTACAGACTCTGCTGTTGCTATATTTGTATTGTTGGCTGTACCAAAAGAATCGTCATCAATAAAATCTGTGACAGTTACTGCACCTGTTCCACTGAATCCATCAGCTTCAAGCGTTCCTGTAACATCAAGAACAGTATTGCTAGTTGCTCTTATTTGGGTTGAATCAACCCAGTTAGTGTTGGCTGATTCATAAATTAAGAATGCGCCATCTTGTGGATCAGTTATAAGGACTTCATTCACAAAGTCAATTGGACCTTCGCGTGTAACCTCTTGCGTTACAGTTACTTGTCCTTCAGCGAGACGTGTCCGCTTATTTGCACTTGAAGTGATCTCGACATCATACACATAACGACCAGCTTCTAGAGATGATGTTTGCGCTCGCGCCAACCCTATTATAACTTCGCCTGCACTTCTTGTTCCGAATGTTACGGTGAAGTTAGTTGCTGATGTTGAAGTGTAACTTTTACGAATCTGACCAGCAGCAGTAAACCCTGTGACATCTAACACCGAGCCATCAGGGTTCTTCGCAATTATTGTTTCGGTATAATCAGTACCCTGATCTACTTGGATGTTGAGCTTTTGAGACGCCATCTACTTATTTCCTAATTCTTCGATCATTTTTCTGAGTTCTCGATTTTCTTCTCTCAGCTCTTTGATTGACTCAATGAACAGAGAAGAGAGTTGATCATACGATACAGTTTTATATGTTCCAGTAATGTTTTCATCCAGACTGGTGTCTCTATCCGTAACGGCTGACGGCAATACTTCTTCAACTTCTTGCGCGATCACACCAGCACCTGTTTTGCCGTTAGAAATATAATCGAAAGTGTACCCATTAAGTCGGTCTACTTTATCTAGAGCATGGTCAATCTTTGTGATGTTCTCTTTTAACCTGATGTCAGAGGCTTGGGATGAGAATGCAACAACATCATTCAGAACATAGAGATTCACATCACCTGTAGTTTCTTTCTTCAGTTTTGCGCCAGAGGTATTTGTTATTACAAACCTCATATCGCCATCACTTAATGCCTCTACATATGTAGTTTCCCTACCCATTTTAGTGCTGGTGAACGAGGTTCCATTAACCCTTTGATCAGGTTTAAGAACTGCTTTCATGTTTTGATTCGTGATGCTCAGAGACACACCGTTATCTCCATCACCACCGTTGTCAAAAGACAAGTATTGGTGTTTCGGAGTGGATGACTGGTCATAGAATACAATTCTATCTGCGGCAGGAGCAGCTGGAAGAGCTACAATACCTTGTGCGCCTTGAGCACCTTGAGCACCTTGTGCACCCTGCGCTCCCTGAGCACCTTGAGCTCCCTGAGCACCAGCAACACCTTGTGCACCCTGCGCTCCCTGAGCACCTTGAGCTCCCTGTGCGCCCTGTGCTCCCTGAGCACCTTGTGCGCCTTGTGCGCCAGTAGCACCAACATCACCAGTACGAGCGAAAGTGATGATAACATCTTCATCAGCACTGAATGCATTAGTCGCTGTTCCAGATACAAATGCGCAGAGCACTTTGATGTAACCAGAATCTGTTGTTGCAATACCGCTGATGGAGAATATCGCATAATCAGAAGCATCAAGTCTATTAGATATTCTGAAGTGTCCTTTCGTGGGGCTAGTCGAATCGTCAATGGTCGTTAGAAAATCGCGAGTTGACCCAGAAGCAGAATCAAGATTATCAATGTACATCCGAGTGACGCTCGAAGAGGTGCCAGAATTAAACCTAACATTTCCTGCTCCAGGATCAATGTCACCAGTCTGAGTCTGGAACGCATAGTTGAAAGACGCACCACCAAAGTTACCATCTGCACCTTGAGCTCCCTGAGCGCCTTGTGCGCCTTGAGCACCTTGAGCACCTTGTGCGCCTTGAGCGCCTTGAGCTCCCTGAGCACCAGCAACACCTTGAACACCTTGTGCGCCAGCTTCACCTTTCAAGCCAGTGGGCTCACCGACCCACTCACCTTTGTTATTAATAATGTTGGCTTTAGTACCAGTCGAATCATAGTGCGCTAAGATCGGTTGAGCTTGGGCAACAATAAGCTCACCTTTAAGGTCGAGATTATCATTAATTATAACACCATTATCACTACTCAATTCTAACTTCAGGTCAGTGTCACCTTTCATACTGTAGTCGCTGAATACACCTTCAACGCCTGACAAGTCTTCTACGACATAGAACTTCATATTCGCATTGTTATTTCCATCAGTATTTACTGATATTCTTGCAGCATTACCATCCTGTTCAATTTGCTCACCGAAATGGTTGAATGTTATGTTAGCATTACCACCGCCATCATTGTGTGTTAATGCTACGCCACCACTACCTCTACCAGCTTGAACATTGTCTGTAGTTGATATTAAACCTGTGGTTGTGTTAGTTGCTCCAGTAGCACCTTTATCACCTTGAGCACCTTGTGCACCCTGCGCTCCCTGAGCTCCTTGAGCACCTTGAGCTCCTTGAGCTCCCTGAGCGCCTTGTGCGCCTTGAGCACCTTGAGCACCTTGTGCGCCTTGAGCACCAGCAACACCTTTCAGACCAGCACCCGCAAGTTCAACTGGAGTTGACCAAGTATTACCTGCAGTAGAAGTTCCTGTTCCAACAGCAGTATACGTTGCTGTGCTCACATATAATGAATGTGTAGGATTGTTCTCATCAACTCCGACAACAGCTGCAGACCAACCAGCAGGAACATTACTGAAAGCAAGAGTTGCAAAATTAAATGTACTTGTTGTATCAGTTGGTGCGCTAGGAGCAGATGCGCCTCTTTGGTAAATTTTCTGAACAATGACACTGTTGCCCTTTTCGCCACCAACACCTTGTGCGCCTTGAGCACCAGCAACACCTTTCAGTGCTGCATCGGTAATTGTAGCCCTCTTGAGCGTACCAGTGTCGGTAGAATCATATATGAGAATATAATCGCTACCAGTTACATTACCTTTTAAGTCTGTCAATCCACCAATTGAATCTCCATGGGATGTTAGGATGTCATAGAAATTTGTTCCATCTTTAGTAAGTTGCCAATCATCATCTGTCTCATTCCATCGGAACTCTACATTTGCAGAACTACCACGATTAATTGCAAGACCTGCGTTTTCGGTAGGAGCAGTTCCGCTATCAAAATCACTGTTCAACTTAAACATGTTATCCGCAACATCCATTGTTGCGGTGTTAATCGTTGTTGTAGTGCCTTTTACTGTAAGGTTGCCATCAACAACCAATGCGCCACCAACACTAAGTGATGATGAGAATGCACCCTTTTCAGCAGCAATATCGCCTTTAGTGGTCACACCTTTAAAGAATGCCTGATCAAATTGAGCTGAAGCTGAACCGATATCCTCTGACGAGGTATTGGGAATAATGTTGGTGTCTATTTTACCATTAACTGAAATGAGCTGGGAAGTACTTGCGCCCAATTCAACATTACCCTTCAGGTCAGAAGCACCTATCACTTCAACAGAACTCAAAGTACTTGAAGATGTTGTCTGGATACCACTTGGAATGGTTACTCGATCATGGAATATAGTATTTGCATACACATTCATGGTAGATATACCACCATTGGTGTGCATTGCACTTAATACTGATTCATCAGTGATCAAATCACCATTGCCATCTAAAGGCTTATCACCTAAAGTGATTGCATTATTAGCAAAGAATGGGTTGTGTACGCGAACCTTTCCTGCCATAGTGGTATCACCAACAACACCTGTTGGACCAAAGGTCACATCATCAGGAAGATCAACCGTTACTGTACCATTGGTTCTAGAAACAGACACACTGTTTGCTGTTCCAGAAATACCAAGAACAGCGCCAGCCGAATGATCGCCAAGAGTTACTGCACCTGACGATACATCAAAATCATTTGCATCGAATGATGCAATACCAAGAACAGAATCAGTAGCAGTTGCAGCATTAATTGTAACTGTATTAGCTGATGTTGCTGTGCTTATACCAGTTCCGCCAGTAAAATCAACAGTCTGTCCCAACCCTACATCAATGTTTGCTCCGCTATCAGCCTGAAACTCAACATGATCATTTTGGATCATACTATTGCGAATTGTATCAGCAGATATAGTATTGTTTGCTTGGAGCTTACCGTTTGTTCCGAATACTCTAGTTCCGTCTGAAGTTACTTGACCATCAAAACGAACATTACCTTTTAAGTGGCTATCGCCAGTAACATTAACATCAGCTCCAAATGATGCACCTTTGACAACACTTAAAGTTTCATCTAAAGTTGTTGTACCTTTAACTCTTAGATTTCCACCATCAACTGTCAGATGACCTTTAACATCAAGAGTTGTCTCAAGGCTTACAGCACCTTTAACACCAAAAGTTGATTCTAGAGTTACCGCACCTTTAATTCCCGCAGTTCCAAGGATAATTGCATTACCGTTGGCTGATAAGTCAACTGTAGTGACGTCATTAAGAGTTGTATTGCCATCAACATTTAGAGTTGACTTTGCGTCTATCGCACCATTAGCTGTTAGTGTTGTAGTGGTTAATCCATTAAGAGTTGTATCGCCATCAACATTTAGAGTTGACTTTGCGTCTATAGCTGAGTTGGCGGTAATAGCTTTGGTTGTAACAGCATTTAATGCACTAGCACCATCAACGTTTAATGTTGTCTCAAAGTTGACTGCACCATTAGCTGTTAGTGTTGTAGTAGTTAATTGGTTTAATGCGCTAGTGCCAACAACCGATAAATCGCCTTTAACGTGCGCAGCTGATTCTGTGTAGAAGGTTTTCTTGGCAGAAATGTCATCTGGTGTCATTTCTAGAACATGGTTTGATGTGGATCCATGTTTGTTGACGTCGAATAATAATTTACCTTCCCACAAACCATCAGAAGCACCATCATTACCAACCGTACCACCAGAATCTTTTGATACTGCTTGTATTCTTGCATAGCTTACATCATTAGTAGATAGCGCACCATCAGACTCAACGCTGTGTCCTTGGAAAACGACATCGCCTAGTGAATCACCGTTAGTAGGTGTGGCTGTTGATCTTCGTAAAGCTAAGTCTGGTGCGCTGTCTGTGGAATCAGTAACGTTCTCAATGACGAACTGAGAAGAGACATCCGAAGATGAGAAGACAGCTTTGGCTGTACCTGTGTTAACATCAAATGTATTATTATTGGTGTCTATATCTACACCAGCATCAATGTCAACTGTACCGCTAAACTTACTTGTTCCGTCAACCTCTAGAGATTCAGTGCTTCCTTTTAAGTGTGCTTTACCTGCAACTTCTAATGTTGTTTTTGCTAACACTGCGCTGTTAGCTGTAATAGCTTTTGTAGTTATATCAACAAGCGAGCTTGTGCCATCCGCCTTAAACGTGCCATCTACTTCAGCATTACCTTTGGCATGAAAGTCTTTCTCAAGGATCATGCTACCATCAGAATCAATAGTAGCCATAACAGCATTTGCAGAGTCAGCAATTACAAGTTTAGAATCACCAACACCATCAACAAGTTTTAAATATAGATCTGAATCGCCTGCTGTTGCATCTGCAGACAAGAATACTTCAACTTTATCTGCGGTGTTTTCGCCACCAGCAAAGATTAATTTCGGTGAGTTTTTATTTGTGCTGAATGTACTATTAGCACCACTTAAAATCAAGTGTGCCGAGTTAGACGACATATCAGTTATGTCACGTAGAGTTAGAGACTTAAATTCAGGGTTATCGGTTTGTGTCGCAATTCTTAGAAACTGACCTCGTGAACCACCAGATATAATAACACGACTGACATCGCCCATATTAACACGGTCAGTACCAGTAGTCTGGAATATAACATTACCTTGAAATGTTGTGTTGGCTGTTATAGAAAGAGATGTAGCATTAATAGATGTATTTGATAAGATATTAATGAAGTTGCCAGTATTAGTTGTATTACCAGCTTTGATAATTGGTGTACGCAAAACATTGGCTGAGAATGTTCCTGATACATGGCCATCGCCTTTTACAGCACCGCCTCTAGCAGCTGAACCGCCAGCGCGTGTCACAGTCACTACATTATTACTTACAATAGTAGAGATATAATTAGTATTCAATCTCCATGTATTGAAACTATCGTTTAAATTTGTGTTTGCTACAGTTACAGTCATTTGGTATCTCTATTACTTAAAGTTGATAAGATTAACTATCTCTATTTATTAGAATTGATAACATGGTTTTCATTTCATCCATCTGTTTTTTCATATTATCAATTTCTTTTTTTGTTTCATCGCGCTGCTGCACATCAGACACCCTTTGCTTATGTCTGTTGTGTTCTCCAACATCATTACAGAAAATAGCTCCAGTCTTTGGGTCGACTGTTAAGTCAGGTCGACCCTCAACACCATACACCTCGTCCATTATGCTACTGGAACTTTAGTTGTGGTTGCTACAAGTGCGTGTATTTCTGGCGTGTAATCTCTGCCAGTACCGTCAGGTCTTGTCAATACAATCTTAAACTGCATCTGATCTATACCTTGATGCACCGCACCAGTTGAAGAACGATACTTAATTGCTCTTGGAGCGAGGAACATCTCTTTAAGGGCATCATCATTGCTGAATGAAAGATTACCGCTAACTTGAGCAGTGAAGTTGATATCAACAGTGATCGTGTTGCCACTTACAGTAACAACTTTCGCATTATCTGCGACACCAGTTCCAGATACAGACATACCTGCAACTATACCTGTTCCTGAGGCAACGACTACTTGCTTTTGTGCTGCAGCACCACCACTACCGAAAGCGGTAGTAATAGCATCCAAATAATTATCATTACTTGATTTGGGTAATCTGAACATTTGTCGTATATGATCCGATTTATCACCAAGAGTGGAACTGGATTTAGGTGACGTGAAGTATCTCTCTAGTTTAGTGAATGGCTTATCTTCTAAACTAACAGAATCATTATCATTCTTAGCACGAACATAGACAGACATTCCACCTTCTTGTGGAACATAGGCTTTTACCCAAACATTCAAACGTTCTGCAGCATCACCATTAGGGCGACTCGCAGGAAGTTGGAGTGTGAGATATCTAGAAGAAGCATCACCTTGCACTAGCTGCTCATTATCGTCAGTCGCGTTTATTCTCTGTAATTCTATTTCCGCTGAGATATCGTTCAAGCTAACAACTGGAGCAACACTAGCGTCAGTTGTCGTCATAGTCGCTTTCAACAAAATAGACTTGTCTGTTCTGTTTGACTTACTGAAAAGTTTTGCCTGTTTCGTTGATAGTTCTATAGACGTATCACCAACAACAGGAGTGAATGTTGTTGCTGTTGTGCCTGCAGTTGATGTTGTTTTGATTCCCCAGTCAATCGTTGTTTTGCTTGGCGAGAAATATGGAGTTGTCAAATTGATCTTATCAATCAGTGGATCAGCAACAGAGGTTATGAATGCGCTTGTCGCAGTATCCTGTGACTTCACCCAATCTCTTGTAGCATCATTACCACGGAATCCTGCATTAGTCGCAGTTGTTCCTGTTGAATCAAGCAATCTCAACCTACCATAATGATGATTGAAAAACGAAACTTTACCAGTCACAGTATTCGCAGTAAATGCGGTTGCTGTGCCGATATCAGCTGCGCCTCTGTAAATCTTATTCTCAGTATTACTATTAGCGTCTGTTGGGAAGTCACCAAACGCATCAACACTAACAATATATGCACCGTTTGTGTTATCTACGACTTTCCTGATAACGCCATTAGCCCATGCTCTTGGGTGGTTGGCGACTGTTGTGTTTTTAGCAACCTTACTATGAAGGATATCACCAACAGCTAATGATGTTGTTCCTTGGTTTATTGTTAGTAGAGACTGACCACGCACCACTTCATCCGTCTGGAATCCAGTAGTAGCGGTTGGCTCACCAAATGGGCTTACTGAATTCACATTCAGAAACTCAGTATCACCATTGGATAAGATGAATGATGATTCATAATCATTACCATCAACAACCACTTGATAGTTCTTTCTTTGCAATCTAAACTTTAAGTATTCATTCTTTGCTTCTGCCCAAACATTACCTGTAGCTGAGGTGTATAATTTACCAACTCCTGGAGTTATGTATGCAGACTTATTTGTCGAAAGATCGGGCTGACCTTGAACCATAGTGAATACTTCATAATCACTTCCAGCTTCACTTGGGATAATCGTAAATGCATATTTCTTCCCTGACTCAAGGAATGGTGCTTTGTAGAAACTGAAGTTTGTCGGGGAATTATGGACGGTAGTGTGGGTGGTACTGATTGCAGAATTTACCACTATTCCGCTTTGTCCGAGCAATACATCTGTTGGTCCATTATCGTCACATTCTCTGATCTGAACCAAAACGCTAGAAGTAGCGTCAGAAGGTTTTTTAGAGAAAAATAACGTTATTGCGTTACAGAAAATTCCATCCACATTATTAGCTGGTATCTGGAAGACTTGCGAGATATAATCAGGCAATTCTTCGGTGATGAGTGTTGTAGATACCGCTGTTTGAGTCTTATCAGCAGATAGCTCATTCAGAGTAATGTTGCTAGTCAGTTTATTAACATCTTTGTAACTGTATCCACCAGACTGGTTGCTCGCAGCAAAATAGTATTGTCCGCAGCGAGTCGTAGAACCCTCTTTACCGCTACTGATTCCATGTTTGACTGGCGGTTTAACATCACTAACTTCTAATAAATGCTTCAATCCTCTGAACTTCATTGTAGCGTCATTAGGCAATAAAAACTTAAATTCTAAAGTGCCATCCGCTTCAGTTATTAGTTGACTGCCTGTGCCATGGCTAACCACTGAGCTGCCAGTTCTTGTGATCCGCACAACATAAGAACCTACATCACGACCATCGAATCTCGCATAGACCTTTGTGCTAGGTTTTAAGCCTGCGCATTTGACGGTAATGGCACTATGCTTTTTGATAAAATAATCATTTGTTCCGCCTGGAACCAGAGACGCTTCAGCAAGACCACTATAATCCGCACCAGCCTGTTTATATTCTTCTATGAGTTTTGTCACCACAGGGTTTGTTACAGTAACAGTATTATACTGGGGGTAAAAGAAATCAAGCGCATTTGCAAAAAAGGAACTTCCATAATCCACCTGAACTTGAGATGTAGTAGAAGCAGCTGAAAGACCTGGAATGATTTCCTGTTTTATTCTACAATTACTATGACTTAACTCCATCGTTCCATTATATGTCTTGACTGGTGAAGTCGTCTTCTTACTTATAGGTGCGCGTGCAGTCGCGAAGTTCTGTTGAGCGATAACTTTAGCACCATGAACTGGCTCTAATCGAGTCCCGCCAGTATTCACAATAGAATTGGTTGTTGATGTAACCTTTAAATCAACATCATCTAACACTGCAATAGGGCGAAGAGGAGCTGCATCACTTATAAAGTCACGAGCCTGTAAACTGTTGACAACTGACTGTGAAGGTGGTGGGTTTGAAATGACAACTTCTTTTGGCGGCTCAGGGGCTGTAACAGGATCGTCTGGTCGCAATGAAGTATTTTTCAACCCTTCAATATCAATGCGGTTTATTTCTACTTGACGCATTGTTGATTGATGTTGTGCGTCTAATAAACGTATATCACGCATGGTGTATCGTCTGTTATCCTCATTGACCTGATTCACTTGATATTTGAATTTATCGAAAAATGTGGCTGAGGTCTGAGATAAAGACGGATATGGTGGAATAGTGATAGAACCTATTGTCATTGAAGTAGATTCTGCTTCACTCGGAACAGATGGGTTGATAGCGGGTGTGCCTTTCAGAATATCAAACACGCCATTCGGTCTTAGTGTCACAGTATCAATACGAGGTAAATAAGCCTGTACATCACACTGGAAATTTTTATCAGGCGTTGGAACATATGCACCGAAAGTTGAATCAATATCAAACACAGTTGGTGCAGCAGGGTTTGTGGGCGCACTGGCACTCGACCCTGTCGCGTGCGGTGTCACCGTTTTTGCAAGCGCAGGTCTAAAGTCTATACTATCTCGAAGATCAATCTCTTGTGAAGGTTCTGGGAATATTCCAGGTGATCTGAAAGTTGGAATCTCAGCAGTGAATATAGAAGCTGCTGCTGCTGCTGCGTCTGCAGGAGCATCATTGACAGGATATGAATCGACAGATAAAAATCCAACGCCCGCACTACGATTTCTCTCGAAATAACTAAACTTGAAGAGTAAATCCTTGCCAGTAAGATCCAAGGAAGGTAAAGCTCTTTTTCGGATTTTCGATCCACCATAGAAACTATTTTGTTGTCCTGTTTCTAACGCAAAGGCTGTTATATAATTGCCCATTTCATTAGTGACAGCAGATCCTTCATCACCAACATACACGGCTTCGAGCTTGTACGCATCAGAGACACCGAGATGCCATGGACCAGCAATACCTGCGCTATGTGCAGATGTATCAATATGCACATACTTAGATTTATGGACTACCTTTGCTTCTTCTTTTGCTTCGTTTCGTTTAATATCATAATAAACTCTAGCACTAAACGATGAGCCGAAAGTTCCTTTAGCTAATGTCAATTCAATACTATTTGTATCGGCATCAATATGTGATGCTGACGAAGACATATCGAAAACATGTCCAGCTTTATAAACTTTATCGATATTAGCGCCACTACTGATGGTGGTGTCGGTCGAGCTTCCGCTGTTAACATGAACACTCATCGTAGTGGTGCCGATAGTAAGGACTCGCATTGCTGTTGTGATGCCGCTATCAACCGTGACATAATCGCCAACTTCAATCGCTTTCGAAGAAAAGTCGCCTGTAGTTGTGAGTACGACAGTATTACTAGCACTCACATCGTGTGTTACGTTCACGCTAGTAGTCAAGGCAAGATCGACAGTAACATCTTCGTTAGCCACAACAATAAAGTCGTTTTCTCCTACGAGACTGATAGGGGAACCAGTAGTGTCATTGACATTTGTTCCGCCTGACATCTCACTTGTAGGTAGATTGAAAGTTGCTGCGCCAGCTGTATCGATTGTAACGTCACTAAAGTGTCTTGTGACATAGCTTGTCTCATTCGTGACCAGCGTTTTTGTACCAGTACTTTGGACAGGGAAGATCATCTTGTTTAACGTGAGGTCTTCTGTTTTCGCCTTGTTGTTTACAAGGACACAATCAGCAAACGCATCATCAGCACCAGATGAAGCGATGTGCAATGATTTAACATCTTCTTCAAAAGAACCTGATGTCATCTGAACATTAAAACCATAGATTCTGTATTGGGCTTGTTGTGTCCCTCTCAGACCTGAATGATATTGGATTCCACGTAGTGTCGCAGTACCTATTTTATTTCCAAGTAGAGTGGCATCTTCGCTACTGAATTTTCTTCTAGAAATACGAGTTTGCGGTGTGTCATAAAGATCAACTGTAACAAGACCTTTGAAATCCCAGTTACCCACAAGATCGTCAGCAATAACATATTGGCCAAATGCCTGACCAATCTGTACATTCGATCTAGTCTCAAACGTAGTTGCTTTATCAATAGTTTTACGAATTTTATTTGTTGTCTCAATCCGATACCCACCAACATAACCTACTGATGGTGATATCTCAACAACAAGTTTATTGGCATCACCACTTTCTGTTGAGCGATACACTCCACCATTATTATCTGTGCGCAGATGTTCTTCTGTCGCAATTTGGAATGGGTTTAACGAGTAGTTTCCAGATTCTTCATATGTTCTAGTCGCAAGTTCCTCAGCAATACCTGAATACACGGTGTCATTTTTTCGGATAACATTTCCATCTTGAAGATCAAGAAGAGGAATGAACCCGACTGTGTTAGCAGTACCAGTGTCATCTGCTGGTCTTGTAGCTAACTTTGGCGTCAATTTAAGGCGTGATGCACCTGGAGCCGAGAAATTGGTCGCTCCTGAAGCGTTGTCTAGCAAAGAAGAATCTTGGTTAGAATCTATAATTGATTCGGATGTTTCCATACCAATACGAATACTGTCAGTAGTATTATATTTTATGATCGCCTTGCTTTGCTGATCAACACGTATGAAGTTTCCTTTATGGTATACAATACCCTTAGAAACATTCGCACCGACACCATCACCGCATGCACCACCTTGGGCTTGTGTGATTGTATTAGCCGCAACAATAAAAGACCCACCAACAGAGTTTCTGAAGATTAGCGTCTCGTTATTGGCAAATGATTTCGTACTATTATTTGCACCCGAGTTTGTATAAGAAACAAACGCAGTTAAGAAGTTTGGTGTTCCTGATTCAGAACCATCCGCGACATCTAAGAGTTTTGCGGTGACACCTGTCGATTCACCAGTTACAGTGGAGTTGGCAATAACACCGTTGTTGAAGAAATCGACTAAGAGTAATGAGCGGTTGTTCGCATCCTTATCGCGCAGCTTGACATATTTCCAAGTTTCTGCGGTAGTGTCGCAACCATTGACCACTGTACCGTCAACATAAACTGCGCCTGCAAATCGTTCAATCTGATTTTGCAAGATAGTTTGTATTTGTGTCAGCTCTCTAGCTTGAACAGCAAATCCTGGACGGAACAAGACACGGTGGAAATTTTTTGTCTCGTTAAAGTCGTCAAAAAATGGACTTTCGTTGAGGTTTGTTTCAATTGACATTTATTTTACCCTTAGAAATCTAAAATGATTTTAATATCTTCTACTTGATCCAGAGATTTAGTTGCGGCAGATATATTCTCTGTATATAGTATTTCTCCAGAAACTGTATTTGCCTCTGGACCTTTTATTTGTTGTACTACAGCAACCTGCGTATCACTGTCTGATTTTAATAAAATATCATCTTTAGTGAACGGAGCATAATCACTGTAGCTTGATACATTATTTAGATACATTGTATAGATAGAAACATCAGTTTGTGTCTCATCTTCGCGAATAAAAACAATCTGTCCATTCGCAGCCTTTGTAGCATTACTTAAAGCTGACGCTTTTCTTTGGGCTGTGCCCAGATCAGTAACAAACTCTAAATGTCCTAATTCAGCACGAAGCCTATTTCGCTCATTAGTAATAACATCACGAACCAAAAATTCGTTTTTCGGTGTAACTCCTTCCACGCTCTCATATGAGATTGTTGCTCTTGTGGTCAATCTCAAAGTTGATGGGCTATTTGATGTGTTAGCTACATGCTCGGTTGTTCTGAACTCATTATTTGAGTTGCATTTAAGAGTAGGATCTTTTAATATGCTTATTGTTCTGAACTCTGTATTAGACGGAATATATCCATTACCGTTAGCAGAGACACCCTCAGTTCCTTGAAACTGGACATTTAACGCAACCTTATCACCACCCAGCTCAGCAACGCAATCTGAGCCATGACCACCTTTCGGTGAGATAACCACGTTAGCTGTAGCACCAGAACCATGCGTACTGTTCGCTGATATGAGAGCTATAGCTTTGCGGTATTTAGATCCAACACTGATAACCGAAATGTTAGCGACAGCACCTGCAGCATTAAGGTGTGAATATGCTTTTGCTCCACTTCCGTCACCAATAATCGTTACTGTCGGTGATATATTTACTCTAGATGTTGTGTTTGGTATTGTTGAGAACGCAGTATTCACTGTTAATGTTCTCGTTGCACCATTATAATCAATTATTCTTCTTAGCTGTCCTGCGCCTGTGCCAGAAACGATGTATACGCTCGATCCATTATATCGGTCATCATTATCAGAAATTGCAAGGTCGACCGCTTGAGAAACTGTTAATGTATTTTGCTGAGCAGTAGCGACTGATGCATCCTCGACCGCATCATAACCAACACCCGATGTATTAGTTTCTATAACTTGTATAGCACCATCAACCGCAGCAGTTTGTACAGCGAGCAACCTGTCAGATTCTGTCGAATTATCAGAAGCATCAATAGTTTTCACTGGCATGTGGACTGATGTCATGAATTTATCAGCATCACCCAATGAAATTGTGTATAAGTATTTCCATGTATAACCGTCAGACGTTGTGAAAGGTAGAGTTGAGAACCCAGTCGGCTTAACGGTAGACTGTCCTTTTTTGTTATTGAAAAGACATTTATATACATTTAACTGATCAGTAACAACATAAAATGCTGGACTGGTATCAGAAAATAAATTCTGGCTTATGTCCCTGTACATAGCATATACTGTACCAGAAACCCAATCTTTTCTTGGAACAACGTGAGAAACGCTTCCTGTGTCTATCTTTTTACCACCGATCAAGTTATCTTTTATTACTTGGTTCTCATAAGTAACGTTTTGTGGTGGTGTTGGAGGAGCTGACTCATCTGGCCACGGAGTATTCTTGCCGAGACATGCATAAAGGATAGTCGACTTCTTACTAGCGTTTGTTCTGCCGTCGCTCGCATTAAGAGAATCAATAAATGCTTTCGCATTACTGATTGACATCGATTTTGTTGGGTGGCTATATGATGGCATTAATCGATCGATCCTGTAGTATATTGAGCAGTAGTTGTAATTGTTGAGTTAGACCAAGCTGTACGAAGAGTCGCAGCATTGTCAGCACTTACTATATTTAGCGGAACTTTATAGTACACTCCTGAACTTATTTTAATTATTATGTCACCACCGCTAGAGAATTGTGACAACATTGCCGTGCCAGTACCAGCAATATTAACACTTCCTGAGGTTAGTGTGAATGTTCCAGTAGCGTTTCTTCTGAACGTGTTGGTCTCTGAAGCAGCAATTCCTACTGCAGCATTAGAATGTGACTTAAACCTACCAAACATTTTCTGTCCAGCAGGATGCGCCAGTTGCATAGCGACATCTTTATATCTCTGGAGGCTCAATGGAACAGCAACTTCATATGAAAATTCTTGATAGAAATCACTATCTTGGATGAATCCTCGCTTAGTTGAGATCTGGCTCCTAGAAGTCGCATAATACCCTTCCGAGTTGGCTGCGTTGTTTAGAGATAGTTTCACGACAGCTTGTGTTGAATCTGTTCTTCCTGATGATTGAATTTTCACTCTCTCATTCTGACCGTATGAGTATCCCGAATCAACAACTCTCAATTTTCTTATCGTTCCGTCTGCGCCTACACTCGTTGTCACTTGTGCATTTTTACCAAGAACACCTCTATCATCAATTTTAATGATCTTAGCTGTGGTTGTACTTGTTTGTGTGCGTGTATCAGGAGTTCCAGGAATATGATCTCCTGTCAACTTCCTAACTGTAACAGTTGCATTGTTGGCGAACGAAATTAAATTGGGTTCTCTTTGTAGTGGTTTTTGCCAAACACGAACTACCGTCTCAAACTTTCCATCCTATCTTGTGGTTACTGTTGGTGAATCATTACCAGCTGCACCAGCTTTTATATCACCAGATGCTCCTGTTGATGATTGGACCAAAGCATCAGTCGTATCAGTTGTCACTGCAATAGCTGTGTCTGCTTCTAATGTCAAATACTGTTCACCTATACCAAGCGAAGCAATTCCAGGTTCTGTAACATCAACATTGGGAGCGACTGTAAATCCACTGCCACCAACCCGAGAAGATAGTCCGTCTATTGTTCCGAATGTTTGTGTTTTGAATACAAGCGAATCACTCAACTTAGTGTACACATTTTCATACTCAGTATTCGAAGTTGTTAAGTGCACATTACCCACAATGGTCGCTGAGCCTTGTTTTCTAAGTCCATCACCTTCAACATATCCTTGTAATGGACCAAAATCGAATTGATTAGATAGGTTGGCACTATTGTTGGCACTAACGCGACACTTAATTAGAGTCCTGAAAACACCACCCTTACCATAAGCTGATCCTGCAGCTAATGCTGGATCAAATGCAGGTGTGACTTCAAGCGTGTTGGTGCCAGTTGTCACCACTCTTCGGCTCGCCTGTCCACCAGCCTTTATAACATCACCACGTGAAAACTTTGCGCCAACACCAGTACCAGTAACCGTTGTTCCGCTAGAAGAAATTGTGCCAGTTTGCTGAACATTCGCGCTTGGCTCATGTTGGTACGCATTATCTGTTGTTTCTACAATCTTCTTAATAACACCATAGGTGAATACTTCCTCACCTGTGAGCGTTGTGTCAGCAGTGTTTGCGTAGAAGTTAGAGGTGCTTACAATCTCATCACCTAAAGCGATTGTTTGTCCGCCTGTATTTGCTATATCTAAAATATGATACCCAACAGTGTTTCCAGCAAAAGAACTAACCTTGCCGACTGATGAGCCTGTAGCAGTGGCAATAGTAACTGTCTCGCCTGTGCCAAACGCATCAGCTATAACTCTTTGATAATTTGTCGGTGCTGCTGCAGTTTCAACTTGCGCACCCCAAACAAACATATGACTATCCGCAACGCCTTGGTAACTGATGTTGCTTGATGTTGAATCAATCATTCTAATCTGAAGATTATGTGTACCGCTTGAAGCAGTTGTCACAGTTATAGATACACGATACCATCCATTACCGACACTCTTAACCGAGGAAGCAGCTAATGTGCCGCCAGTAGAGATAGTGGAACCGTTTTGAAGATTAACTTTAAGAACGTGGTTGGTGTTATTCGTAACGAACCTGAGCGCAGCGTTTCGAGTAGTCGAACCAGCCTTTAAGTGGACTGAAAAAGAATATGCTGTGCTGTTTTGTAAAAAAGATGAAGCGATAGTTATAAGGTGTGAACCATTGCTAGTGTCTTCAATCATCTTATCAGCTGTTACAGTTCCATCTGGTGCACGTGTTTGGTTTGCTGTTACTGTGCTTCCTGTTTTTGTCCAGTATGCATTATCAAACTGTTCTGAGTAGTTTACACGGTTGTATATACTACTAATAAACTTCCTGTATCCTTCAGTAAGAAACCATGCATCACCAACTGTGGCGTCTGTAACTGACGTGACTGTTGCATTCGCACCACTAGAAACACCGAATAATGACGATCCTTGAGCAATAGCTGATGTGCTCGCTATATTAAGAGATGAGCCTATATTATCTCTATAGTTTTGTTTAGTTGTGACCTCAGTTGGTTCAGGAAACCCTATAGTTGGTGCGCCAATAATAGTATTGGCAAATGTTGACATCTGCCTCACGCCATAATCAGCATTGATAACTGTTGGACCAAGAACACCAAAGAGATTGTTCGCACCAAGCAATGTGACGTTTTGCGATATAGCGAATGTGTCAGAGATATCAGTTGTGTCTACCGAGAAGGAAGCTGGAGTATCACCGTCGCCACCAAAAATAGCGACTTTCGTGCCACCCTCGTTAGCAGCTGTCGATGAGGCTGTGTATCCAGACCCACCTTCTATGATACTGAATGTTAGTGATCCCCCAAGATCGACTGTATCTGTAACAACAACCTTACCAAAGTCACCTATCTTATCTGATTCTATATTAACAATATCACCAGCCTGATACTTTGCACCTGCCGCAACAATCTCGATCGTGCTTATACCAGCCTCTACTATCGTAGAGTATGCAGAACCGTTATTGTTATCTGACAATAATCGAATAGGTTCTAAATGGTTGAATGATCCTTTGATGTTTGATAAATTAATTTGCATCAAATCTCTGCCACGAACAACGCGACCAACGACATCTTCTACAAGTGCCTGTGCGTTCGATTCGGTGCCAACTACAGTCTTACCAATAAAATTATAATTTTTCTGGTTATAAGATGTAACCAAGTAACGATCAAGTTGCCAATCACCATCTGACACTTTGAGCATCTGATCGGCTGGATAATTAACTTCTACGTCTTCATTGTAGATCGCTCGAAATAGAAGTTTATATGATGCAAGAGAACCACGTGTCTCATTATAATACTTGATATATTTCGCCATGAGTCTCTTGTCTGAGAGAACATCATAAGGAACAGAGGGAAGCAATGTTTCTTGGAAGTGCGATAGATATTCATCAAGCGTTGTGTTTATATCTTTATAATCTTCGAGAGACTGTATGGCATCAGTCAGCTTACCATTTTGTTCCATGTACTCATAGTAGCCTTCTATGAATGCAAGGAAATTCTGACCATCTTCCTTAAAAAATTCAGGAAACTGATTAGCAACTTGTGATGATAACTTTGCCTTTATAGTCATTAAACTTGCTCACCGTTTACGGTTATATTAGCATTGGCTGAATCTATGATCAATATCTGTTCTCTCAGAGAAACAACGTCAAAAGTTTTTGTTAGAGCTGACAGCTTAACTTGTATATCTGAAAATGCTGTTGGTGCGAAGTTTTTAATTTCTATCGCCCCTGTGTCATAGTCGACTGTCCCTGCCGAAGAAACAATGTTGATTTTCACCTTTTCTGCACTAAATCTGAATATGTCAATATTACCTAAACCATCATCACCTAAGTATGCAGCGAAACCATTGTAAACGAATTCTGTAGAGAGTATTGAATTTTCTCGTAAGCCATTATTGAATTTTAATTTGATGTTTGTTGCAACATTAATGTCAGGAACAAATCTCTTTTCGATCCGAATGCTCGCATCAGTGTTGAGTATTGCGCCTTCAGAGGTGTTATCCAAAGCTCGGACAAACCTTGAGTATCGAAGTTTGTTGCCAAACCTTTCAAGACTATTTGTTGAGAATGATTCGATAGAATCTCTGATGTTAGCCGATATCGCATCATCAGTTAGAGTTGTTCTTGTTAAATCATAGTTCACTGTAACTGTAGGCACAAGGTATGTGTAATCTGCATCAATGATTATAGGATCAACAGCTAATGGTGTTCTGTCTTTGATTGAATCCCGCAATCTCTGCTTTCTTGTTATGGTCGCAAACTCTTCATTAAATGGCTTGACAGCAATATACACTTTACCATATGTTGGTGGATCAAATTCCTCTCCACCAAAAGCAATCACTGATTGTAGGTCTGAATTTTCAGATAGTATAATTCTATCGTAATCATTCGCGACCACAGCTCTGTTCTGCGTCTGGAAGTTTTTGGGAGCATTGAATTTGATAGACTCAACGCTTTCTTGTGAACGTCCACCAGATGCTTTACTGGGAACCGAAGAGATTGTTATTGTTGGTGTTGGGGTTAAGCCTGTAGAAATACTCTCAACTGAAAATGTGCTTGTGCCATCAGTTGCTCCGCCATTACAAACAAGGTAATCTGCGATTATTATATTTCCTGCGCTTATGGATTTACCAAGACCGCCTTGACCAAAAACAATCTCATATTTACCATCAGCAGTTTCTTCCAAAAAGAATACTGGAGAAGTGGTGAATACTTGATTGACATTTGTTGCTCTTGTAAATTCCGTCACAGTCGAATCTGTAGATGAGGTTTGCACCTTAACTGATATACTTGAGGTGTCAACGCCAGTGTTCGGTATGATATATCTTACTGGATTGGAAGCACTAGCTGTCCATGAGTGAGATAATGGCTCACCTTCTTTAATTGTGATTGTTTTTGTGAACGTGTTTGTTGTTGACCGCCCAACCTCAACCGCTTGTGGTGTGACGTATGTGTATGTCACATCGTCAATTGTTGTTGTAAATTTAGAGTTCTTTGGTATTGTTATTTGGGGTACAGAGGCATCAACGTTTGTGAAGTTTATTACAACTTCCGCTTGAGAACCGATAGCAGATGCGGGCAAGTAACCCAATTCTTTGGCGCGAGAAACAACTGAATCTCTTTGCTGTGCAGTGTCCAAGAACATCTCATTGGCGACCATATTCAAGTAATATGCATTGTAATGCGTATTATAAGCCAGAACATCAAGAAGGACTGACATAGCAGAACCTTCAAAGTTGTAATCTGAAAACTTATCCTGAGAAGATAGATACGTTTTTAAATTCGTTCTGATCTCTTCAAAATCTAATTCTGTAACTTTTAAGTATGTGTTTGCTGACATTACCTGACTCTTTCTAATATGACGTCTAATACGACTGGATTCGGATCATTAATTACCATGAATGCCACAGATATGATTAATGAATGGGACTCTCTATTTTCTTCAACTAATACCTCAATTACATCAGCTCTTGGTTCGAAGTTTCTTATGACTTCACGAATACCAGCTTCCATCTGCTGTTTGACAGCAGGGGTGAATAGCTCAAATAATTGATATCGAATACTGCAACCAATGTTTGACCTGAATGGTCGCTCATAGTAATCTGTTAAAATAAGCGACTTAACTGATTGACGAACAGCGTCTCTGTTTGTCTTTCTTGATAGCTCGCCTGTGACTGGGTGAGGTGTAAACCCTAGCGGAATATCACTGAATAAATCTTTCTTCTTTAACATATACGTTTTCTATTTATTAGGTGTTTTTAGACTCTTGTATTTCTTTTCGTCTATCTTTACACAGCTTTGATATTTCTGCTAATGCTTTTCTTGCTCTGGTTCCAGCTGCTTTATTGCCTTGACTGAACTTCTCATTCTCAGCATTATATAACTCAAACAAACTAATTAAATTATCATGTAACATAAAATAAACCTTGACTTGTAATTAAAACTCATGTATAATAGAGATGTCGCTTTATGGGATCTACGACCATGTAACTCACAATCCTTTAGGACTTCCCCATTGCCCTTTGATACTTTCTATTTATAACGTCTTTCAACCACCAGCGAAAACATTTGGCGAGCCTGCAGCAATTGATGTGCAAGTTGGATCACCGACTCTTCCGCATGGTATGCCATTTATATTGACGCTTCCAGATCCAGATCCAATTGGCACTGCATGTCCTGGACATGGAGATCCAGGAAGCAGATGACCAGTATTGCTGTCGCCTACTCTTGACACTGCAATACCATTAGCAAATACATTACCGCTTCCTGCTGCTTGAACCATACCTGAACAATGTACGACATTCGCATCACCTATTCTTGCGACTGCTGGCATTATTTTGTCTCCCTATTCATAAGTTGCTTTAGCTTACCTTCCCATTGAGCATTTAATCTATGTTCTTCCTCAGTATGTGGGGGTGGTATTATCTCTGGAATAAACTCTATTAAATTATCAAATGACCTTGGTATATCTTCAAATACACTATATGTCTCGACTATCCCTTTGTTTAAAATCACAAACTTATGCATTTAAATAACCAGTCAACCAACTTACAAACCCATTCATATCATTATTCACTTGTTGCGTTAATGTGAATGTTTGCGTCTGGCTAGTATTATATGTCACAGTTACAGTATATGATTTTGTTTTAAATGCGCTGTTATCAGTAACAAATTTTATAATGTCTTTGTTCGGTGGAACATTTCCAGTACCGTTCACAATTGTTGGCGTTTCTAATAAATCACTTGAACCTTTTGTGACATAATGCACTTGTTCATTAAATGCCGCATTATATTGTCCGCTAATCGTTGCGCCATTTAAAGTGATGCCAGAGTCTACACCAGTTCCGCTTATGACAACAGAATTAACTGTTTCTCCTAAACCACCTGTTGCGGTGACTGTTTGTGTAAAATTTGTATCTCGTGTTACCGCAGTCAAACCAGTAGCAGGCAAAGGCGATAATGTAATAGCCATTAGTTTAGATCAATCCTTCCTGCATCCATATCAATAGCAGAGCCGCCATTTATATCCATAGAAGCAGCAGATGTTTTCTGCTTTCCAGTATAATCTTCAGTCACACTACCGCCAACAGATTCGACTATGTTGTCAGTGATCTTTGTTGTTTTACTTTTGCTGTATGTTTCTACAACCTCACCGCCAATAGTTTCGTTCTTATCGCCTGTCACTTTAATGTTCCAGTCACCGCCAATAGTTGTATTGCAGTCTTGATCAATAAACAGATTACAAACACCTTTAATATGCACATCATTATTAGAGGCAACAATAGTATAATTGTTATTTACAATGTGCGTTACGCGATCACCGTTTGGGTGTACTTCATAAAACGTTCCGCTCTTATGACGTTCGCGTATTCTTTCTGCATCTGGAGTATCATCATATTCTTTAGTGTGACCAGACTCAGTTTCCATCACATGATTATATGGATACACGGCAGCATAAGGAGCAGCAGGTTCGGGAATAGTAGTATCGAGTTCGTGAATCTTAGTGTTCTCACCACGAGCCAGTTTGTTCACGTCAGGTATGTCGACTTCGAGTGGGTACTTGCCATTTGGATCATTGAACCCAAGGTTCACATCGGCTAGGTTTGCTGGAATGCCAGATAAAGATCCAAGTATCATTGGCTCTTGACCACGATCACCATCAGCAAAGAAGCCAACCACCCATGTACCTTCGAGCATACCAGTTGGTGACTTACCAAAGCCACTCATAGCAGCAGAGTCTACATTATTGACGGGGATAGCCCAAGGCAACTCACTTGTTGGTACTGCGTCTAAAGATTCGCTGTGCCACCCATACGCACGCACGCGAACACGACCCAGCTGGACTGGATCGTTTCTATCTTCAACAACACCAAAGAACCAAGTGAAGTCTTCTCGACCAAGATAATCTCTCATTATTTACCTTTTGTTTCTGCATGTTTTAGAAACGACAACAAACCATTTTTTAATGCTTCTTTGGCTTTATCTTTTTGATCCACTCCATCGCTGAGGTGATCGAACTCGACTTCTTCTGAGCTAACTTTTCTTTCTTCCGCGTTTTGCTTTTGACTTTTTTGCTTTTGGTTGCTCATCTAACTGCTCCACATCATGAGTTGGGTTTTTAATTTCTTGTAGAAACTCAGGCTGCGCTTTTTTGGCAGGAGCTACTTCAGAAAGAAATTGTTTTTCTCGATCAGATCCAGGTATTGGCATTGTTATATCCTCGGTTCGTCTATGGTTGATAACGCATCCTTTGGAGCGTTTTGTTTAATCCAATTAAATACTTGCTTTTGTACTGAAGCATCTTTCTCAAAGTTTTTACCTTCTTTCTTCAGGCGCAAGTATGTGAAATCTTTTACTACAATATTACCACCCTTGCCAACAAATACCTTACCATTCTTGTCTAGTCTCGGGATTGTATTCTCTCTATTATTCAGAATAACATTAACCTGACCATCAACACCCTTTGGTAGTTTGCCTTTGACAATCTCAGACATTGTCTGGGCTGCACCCTTGTGTGTCTTCAAGAGAATATCATCAGGTACTATGCGTGGTCTTTCTTGGTTGTTCTGAACAGCAACTTCGTATTTTGTTAAGACCCAGTTTACATGAATGTCTTTAGGCTTATATCCTACAGCCTCAACCAACTTCAAAACTTCAGTCATTTGTTTTAATTCTTTTAATGTGATATCAAATACGATGTTTGGTAGTGTGCCTTTCTTGGCAGAACCTGAACGAACAACGTCATTCAACATTGAGGTTAATGAGTTTTCTTTTATTTTAAACTTCTTTGTGAACTCATGTAACTTGAATACATCAGCTGGCTTACTGAGATTCAATCCTTTTATCTCTGGATATTTACCTTTCAACTCATTAATTTTGAGGAATGCTTCTTTCCACACATCAACATCACGGACTTTAAATTTATCGCCTTCCATAAAGTTGTCTAATGCAAACCCTTTACCAGAACCTGCGCCCCCAGCAAGGAAAACGATCTGTCCATAACGCGCACCGTTATTAAACATGATCAGCTTCTCGTCAAGCTGTTGGTATTGTTCCATTAATTGCTTTTCTTTAAATGAAAGAATCATTATACTTTGAACCCTGTATCTTTGACGCACTCTAGCGTAGTTGTGTAGTTATCCCCATTAACACCTAACATCTTGTGTCGGAGTTTAGTTACTAAGTAATTGCCGCTCAGGTATTTATCTGCCTCTCCATCTTGATCTTTTGAGATTGCAGCGGCAGGTATCTTTAGAAGCAACACATCACCAACATTCAATTCACTATCACCCGCAACTACAACTTCTACCACAGTATTGAAAATGTGTTTAGAATAACCGTCAGTGACCGCTGCAGTTTCAGTTATTGTTTTTGGTAGTGGTGCTTCTGGCTGAAAGTTGGTATCTGTATCTCTACCAAAATCAGAAGTCTTTAGTCGAACAATCGAAGGTGAGTCAGATTGTCCAGGAATTTTAAAATCATGAAACGTTTTGAACCTACTGAATGCAGTATCATAAGAATAATTGACAACTCTCTTGTTTTTCTTTAACACATCAAGATGTATTGATTGTGAATTATATAACCCACCATCAAGGTTGTCTAAGAAGTCAGTTTGCTTAACAACAAGGAATGATCTTATTTTTCGCAGGTCATCATTCTCGTTAGCAGATCCTACTTCTGACGTATTGTTAGAAGGAGCGTATGCGAACATGGCGATCGGTGCTTGTGTCACAAGATTGCTTATGTTTTTGTATTGATAACCGTTAGTATTTTCGAAGAAGTTATACAGCGGAACATGATCAGCCGAGTCAGATTCATCAGCAAAGAAGTCAATAGTATCGTCGATCGTGAGGCTAGGGACAATATACTTGTGAAGTCCAACAGTCTCGTCACACTCAAACCCTTTACTCACTTGCACGCCCGCTAACTGGCTGATGTTTCGATACAAGCCTTGTAACTGGTTACTATTAAAGAACTCGTTATAAACAGCTGTGACCATATTAGAGATCAGGTTGCCGCCTTGTCTACCGAATGCTCGGTTTATTTTTCTTGATGCTGTTGAGTATGCTTCGGTGCTGATGCCAGAAATAACATATGCTTCATTTCTTTCTTCTATTCTTTGTCTATCAGTTAATTGGTATAAAGAAAACAGAAAGTTTTTGTAATCTAGGTCGTCACTATTTGATTTGAATGATACAAGAAGAAATTCGTTTCCATTAAACCCACCAAGCTCTTTGGTGTTTGGATTGCCCAATAGTGAATTGATAAGACCAACAGAGTCAGTTATTGTTACCTCACACTTCATGTAGTGTGATTCAATGTCTTGGTATATACTGAAGTCTGCTACCAACCCTTCAATATCAATAATCTGCCCAGCTCCAGATATAAGCGAGAAAGCTCGGATATCAATGTCCCCAGCCTTTCTATATCCACGCTGAGTTGGTCTTGTTGCTGTCGTCATTAAACACCATTCCTAAGAATTGTCTCAACTTCATCGCGTACTGTTTCTAGATACTTAACATCAAGCAAAGAGATATCTCTCTTATTATCATTTAATTTAATTTCATGATCATATTTAGATATGCCAGTAGCATTGTATTTGTAGGCAGCTTCGGTAGCGTTAAACGATGTCTGATCAACAACAACAGTTCGCTCTTCTATTATAGAACCGTCAAATTTAATTCTCTTTTTTGCTGGAGTCTTTACACCAGACTCATCTTTATATGTGAGAAAGATTCTGTATTCATGTATGGTGCTTTGTGCTGTCGCGATAGAACCATATTTACTAATTATGAAGTTTTCGAAGTTGTCACCAAACAATGGCCAATCAAAAATTGCATCTTCTATCTCATTGAAGTGTAGAACAAGCCATGCATATTTGGCGTTGCCATAATACTTTTCAGCAATTGTATCTGGTCTGTCACCATCTTGTATTTGATAGTTATAGAAAACTTCAGAACGCGACTTTAATTCAGAATCAATTTTAAACCTGCGAAGGATGTTCGTTAATTCAACATCGCTTCCATCATTCTTAATGTCATGCTTAGTAGTTGGGAAATAAGAAAAGTAATTTGACATTATGATTCGCCCCCAATAGAAACACCAGTTGTATTTGGGTTATCCATATCACTCTTTGTGATAATTTTTATTTCTTGGAAGTTTAATGTAACTTCAATTGACACAGGAGCACCAGTATCTTCAAAAAATAATGGAACACCTTGTGAGTTATAATTAACATCCATACCTTTCAATACAGATTTACCGATACTGTATAGGTTTGATGAGATAGCATCAGCAAAGTTTATTTGAAACTCGTCAGGATAACTGAAGGATATATTGCCAGCAAAATAATCTGGATGCATATGGTACTTAAATGTGTTGATTATTTTTTTAATCTGTTCAGACTCATCTGAGTTTCGGGCAACAAATTTGTATGTGAATGAATGCTCTCTAAATCCAACACCCTTAAACAATACCGCCATATGAGGGTTTACTGCCAACACTTCTTTCTTGCCTATTGCTTGAGCAGTAGCAGCACCAGTAATACCTGCAGTCAATGCACCGATAGCCCCACCAGCAGACGCACCGACTGCAGTTGCTGCTGCAGCTGCACCAATACCTTGTGCTTCTTTTAATGAATCGCCTTCACCACCCTTGAGCTCACTCTTCAAACCTTGAAACTTTTGTTTGAGCAGATTAGCAACATCATTCCCAGCACCAGTAGTATTTAAATCGCCTGTAATAAATGCGCCAAAGTTTCCAAGCTCAGCATTCTCATAATCTGCACCGTAAGAAACACCAAGGTTTCCTGGAATTGGGAGAATTATATTTCTTGTTACTGTGGTGGTAGGTGCTACAGAACGATTGGCTCTGTCTGTCTCAACAACGCTGAAGATCATATAATGATCATTATCCAAGGTTGATGGAAACTGTAATTGATCTTTTATTTTGGGGTTATTGAATAGTACTGCTAATGGGCTTTTAACTAAGTTACCTGTCGTCTTCTTAGCTAAGAGTTCATTGAAGTTGGCATTAATAGATATACCATTCTTACCAATCGACACACCAAACATACCTTTACCTGCAGCACCCGCTAACGATTCGAGTTTACCTTGGGCTGACGCTACGGCATCATTCTTTGCGGAAGTGAAGGCTTGTTTTAAATTGATCTTTGGCATTCTGTTTACCTTTATAAATATGGGCAAGTGTAGTGATAACTCTCTATTTATAAGGCAAATTATGGCTCAATTCTATAAAGGTAAGTATCAATGTAAGTTTCCAGAGAAGTATAAAGGTGATGCAAGTGACATAACATATCGCTCGTCATGGGAATTAAATTGTATGACATACTTTGATAAGAATCCAGATATAATTTGGTGGGTTTCAGAACCATTCCCTATCCCATACAGATCACCCATTGATGGGAAGAAACACAGATACTTTGTTGACTTTGTAATTAAGACAACCAACAAAGAAGTCATCATGATTGAAGTGAAGCCATATGGACAGACACACGCCCCCAAAGCACAGAAAAGATTAACAAAGAAGTATTTAAATGAAGTTAAAACGTGGGGAGTGAATCAGGCTAAGTGGGAAGCTGCCATGGAGTATTGTAAGGACAGAAATTGGAAGTTTCAGATTTTAACTGAAAAAGAATTGTTTAAGAAGAAGACTCCTAAATAGTATCAACAAGAGGATAAGATTATCGCTTCAGTATTTGATGACATGTTACTTAAAGGTGTGCGGCAGGGACAGATCCCAGCTCGTACACAAGCAGCACGCGACTGGTATAGAGACAAAGCTAGGAATGTGAGGAGTGCAGCAGCATATCCATCAAACATGCTTTCTGATATGGACACTAAGAAACGTGTTCTTATTGGACGCATGTATCATTTTAAATACGATCCAAAAGGATCTAAGACTCTGCCATACTACGATGCATTTCCATTGATCTTTATGGTTGGACCAGCAGCAGGTGGATTCTATGGTATCAATTTACATTACCTTCCACCACAGCTTCGAGCAAGGTTAATGGATGCGCTGTATGATGTTACAAATAACACCAAATATGATGAGTCAACTAAGTTGAAGATCTCTTATGATGTACTAAATAGTGCTTCTAAATTTAAGTTTTTTAAACCGACTTTCAAACATTATCTTTCAAGTCAGGTCAAGTCAGATTTTATTGAGATAAACTCGACTGAATGGGATACAGCATTATTTTTACCAACAGAAAGATTCCAGAAAGCCAGAAAATCGAAAGTATTCGCAGATAGCCGAAGGATGTTAAAATAATGCCATTTAGCGCAAACGACATTACCGCAAATTTCAGTAAGACTGGTGTCGCCAAGTCATCTCATTTTGACATTTACATCCACGGTAATGGTGATGGTGAACTAGAAAGAGACATGCAGTATAGAGCAGACGCCACCGAACTTCCAGGTCGGAGCATAACAACGCTTGAGCATTCTTTCAATAACTATGGACCAATTAATAAAATTGCATATGGGCAAGCATATGCAGATATTGCTGTCTCTTTTGTTTTGAGTGAAGACTTGAGAGAAAAGGAATACTTTGAGATATGGCAAGATCAGATGGTTAACACTGGTGCTTTTAATCCAAGCGGTGTTGCTCGTGAGAGATCTGCTATGAACAGTTACAATGTTCGATACTTTGATAACTACTCACGAACTATAGTGATAAGACAATATGGTGCTGCTGGTAATTTGCGGTCGATACATACATTGAATGAAGCATACCCAATAATCATAAATCCAATCGCAATGTCTTGGGGCGAAGAATCAATTATGCGAATGAATGTTACTTTCGCATACAGAAACTATCAGTGTGTATTCAATAAGTCTGATCAACCAGAGAGAGGAATGGGCGGCAGTATTAGAATTGACCGTGATGGCATTTCTGGAAGCATCAGCATTCCTGGACTTGGCAGCATTGCTGGCAGTTTCGAGAAAGGTAAAGCAAAACTTGCAAGCATCAATGCCCAAATAGGCAAAGCGAAAAACAAAGTTGCAGTGATAAGAAGTTTATTTTAAATTATTCTATATTAGGAGAATATAATGAGTTTACCCCAGTTAACATCGCCAGAGTTTGTTACAAAAGTACCATCCACTGGCAAAGAAATAACATATAGACCATTTTTAGTGAGGGAAGAAAAGATTCTTCTTATGGCGCTTGAAGGTGGTGATGAGAAAGAGATATCAAAAGCGATCACTAATATACTTACATCATGTATTCTTAGTGATGTTAAGATAGATGAGTTGGCTACATTTGATGTGGAGTTTCTTTTCTTAAAGTTGAGAGGAAAGTCTGTCGGTGAAGTAATTGAGTTGAAACTGGCTCACTCTGATCCTGATTCTAAATGTAAGCATCGGACAGAAGTTGAGATCAATTTAGACGAAATTAATGTTGTTGGTGACATCAGTGATGGGAAGATACAGCTCAATGACGAACTTGGTATAAAGTTGCGTTATGCTGGAATTAATGATGTAGATAAAATTGACTCAAAATCAACAGAGCAGATATATGATCTGGTTGTTCAGTGCGTTGACTATATCTATGACACTGAGAATGTATATGAAGACTTCACTAAAAAAGAGATGTCTGATTGGCTTGAGCAGTTAAGTACCGCACAGTTTCAGAAGATAACGAACTTCTTCGAATCATCTCCAAAGCTGTCGCATACGATTGAATGGACATGCCCAGAATGTGGTGAGAAAGATACTATTGTTCTGGAGGGAATGCAAAGTTTTTTTATGTAAGCATGGTACATGACTCGTTAGCTAATATGTACCAGTTGAACTTTGCTATGATGCAGCATCACAACTACAGTTTAACTGAGCTTGATGGTATGATACCATTTGAAAGAGAGATATATGTAACATTATTGAAGAACTTTCTCGATGAACAAGAAGAACAACAAAGAAATCAATAATAGGAGTTACAATGTCAGAAGAAAAAGAGCAGGTATTTCATCCAGCCGACACAAACGGTGATGGGAAGGTAAGTGCGGAAGAAGAAGCAATGTATCTTGAGTTTAAACGAAAAGAACTCGAAGATGCAGATGCTATGCGTGATGCACAGCGTAATATGACATGGTTCGCTTTAGGTGGATTATTATTATATCCATTCGCTGTTGTAATCGCTTCTGTAGCAGGACTCGATCAAGCGCAAGCGACATTAGGTGATATGGCTCCAACATATTTTGTTGCTGTTGCTGGTATTGTTGCTGCATTCTTTGGTTCGCAAGCAATTAGTTCTAAAAAGAAATAAGGATAAAAAATGGCTGAGAATAATCTACCTCAGATCGCTGGTGATACATTAAGATCCACCACAGACGCTAACAAAGCTGCTGCCAAACAGTCACGTGCGCTATCGAAACAGTTAGCGTTTATGAACATTGGTGCGGGTATGTTGACCAATGCGAGCATATCATTAGACAAGTATGCTAAGAGCGAGCAAAAGAAAAAGAGTCCTCTCAAGTCGTTGAAGGATATGTTCAGCCTCACAAATGTCAAGCAAAAGAGTCTCCAAGAACAGCAAGCTGATCAGATCGCGAGTAAGTTGGGTGTGACACGTGAAGAGTTAGATGTTCTACAGAAAAGAAAGGAACTTAACGAGTCACAGAAAAAGGTCGCGGATGAGTTTAGAGAAAATGCATCAAAGTATGGTGTGAATCTTGAAGGCATTAAAACCAGCTTTACAGATATGGGTGAAATGCTTCTCAATAATGAAAAAGACTCAACCGCAACATTAGAAGAAACTCTGGGTGAGACTAACGCGAAGATTATCAGTGAACTTCGTGATAGTAGTGTTGGGAGTAAGCTACAAAAGATCGAGGACAGCCGCGAGAAGGCTAGAGCAGACGCTGAGAATGCTGGTTTATTCAAAGGTATACTTCAAAATACAGAAGACATGGAAGAAGCATTAGTTAATGGCTTCAAGGGCATGCTCGATAAAATGACTGAGAAGTCTGGCAAAGGTATTGGTATTGGACTTGGTCTACTTGCCGCACCTATAATGCTGAGCATCGGTGCCATCATGGGTCTGAAAGATTCATTGGTTAATATCGCCAAGCTCGCGAAGTCATTCGCTAAGATGACTATAACTAAACCGCTTCAGGGAATGTTGAACTTCTTTAAAGGTATTGGTAAAAAGTTTGCGCCCAAACAGATGGAAAGTGGTGCGAAAGCCATCTCTAAATTCTCCACATCAATAACAAACTTCTTTAGTGGCATTTCAAAGTCATTAAATAATATGAACATCACCAGAGCATTTAAAGCTGGGATGTCGGGGTTGAAACAATTTAGAACTGCGACTGGACAATTCGGTAAGCTCGGCTTCTTTGGTAAGGTCGGCACTGCTGTTGG
>ENA-OQVM01001232-OQVM01001232.1-marine-metagenome-genome-assembly--contig:-NODE-1232-length-34935-cov-17.515319_pt1 | contig 34935 bp, 33 predicted proteins | sample MGYA00237776_ERZ505498 | MGnify/ENA primary metagenome ERZ505498 (study PRJEB26159, sample SAMN06265151) | marine metagenome | isolation source: Helgoland LTER site | place: Germany:Helgoland, sampling...
GCTGCGCCTGAAGGGCGCCCCGTAGGGTGAGCGAAGCGAATACAAAAAGTGACTGGCTGTCGGGCCACCCCCGACGACCTTGAATTTAAAACTTAAACCAATAAAATAAAAACCCAAATTTTAAGATAACTCTTTAGACGCCAATTAAAATGCTTCTGGCATGTCGGGCCACCCCCGACGGTCTTGACCTTAAAACTCAAAAAAAAGCGCAAACCATTACTTCCTCCGAGCTCCCCCGCCCGCTTTAGCCCCAGCTGCTCCAGCTGACCCACCTCGATTACCCGGCTTCCTAGCAGGTCGTTTCTTCTTCGGCGCCGCACTCGCATCACGGCGCTGATTATTCCCACCCATTTTACGACCTTTATTCGGCTTTTTCGGCTTAGGCTTACGTGGTGGACGACTTGTTAAACTCGACACAGGCAAAACATGCAACGGCTCAAAACCGTCCATTGTCTCGCGTGGCAAAATTTGATTAATCAAACGCTCAATATCTGCCAACTCATCAAACTCATCAACACACACTAATGAAACAGCCTCTCCCTCGGCACCCGCTCGCGCAGTACGACCAATACGATGCACATAATCAGCCGCGACATTCGGTAAATCAAAATTCACCACATGCGGTAATTGATCAATATCCAAGCCTCTAGCAGCAATATCAGTGGCAACCAATACCTGTACTTGTCCCTGTTTAAACTCCGCCAATGCCCGCGTTCGCGCACCCTGACTTTTATTACCATGAATCGCCGTCGCCATAATATGCGCGGCTTCTAACTCTTTGGTTAAACGGTTAGCGCCATGCTTGGTGCGGGTAAATACTAATACCTGCCCCCAATCGTTATTATGAATCAACTTAGTCAATACCGCCGACTTACGCTTTTTATCTACCGGACAAACCCACTGCTTCACTTTAGCGGCCGTTGCATTCGGTGGCGCAACAGAAATCTCTACCGGCTGATTAACAATGGTTCTGGCCAGCGCACGAATAGGCTTAGAAAACGTTGCTGAAAACATTAAGTTTTGACGCTTCTTAGGCATCAGCGCTAACAGACGACGAATATCAGGCATAAAGCCCATATCCAACATACGATCGGCTTCATCTAATACCAATACTTCTATCTGATTAAAACGAATAGCATTTTGACCATGCAGATCTAATAAACGGCCTGGAGTGGCCACTAAGATATCAACACCTTTGCGTAGCTTGATCATTTGCGGGTTAATTTTCACCCCGCCAAACACAACCATCGACGTTAACGATAAATGCTTACCGTAAGTCTCAATACTTTCTGCTACCTGAGCGGCGAGTTCACGCGTGGGCGTTAATACCAATACCCGCGCCTGATTAGCCCGTACTTTTGGCCCACCTATCAATTTTTGCAAAATCGGCAGCGTGAAGCCCGCTGTTTTACCCGTTCCTGTTTGTGCAGCCGCCATGACATCAGAGCCGTTTAATACCGCAGGAATAGCCTCAGCCTGAATGGGAGATGGTGTTTCATAACCTTTTTCAGCAATAGCTTTAAGGATAGGGGCCGATAAACCGAGAGTGGAAAATGTCATGAGGGGCTCTTTGTCTGGTAACGATAATCTGATCATAAGGCTCTAAGTGAGCAAGCGCGCGAGCTTACAGACAAATGGCCCTATAAGCCATAGATCAATAAGTCACTAAAAGAGCGTCATTATCAAAGTCGTAACGTCATATGCGCTGTAATAGTCCATAATGACATTCGTTTTTAGTCGCACGAGCCCACTACTCATGAGCCCATTACCCATGCTAATTGAATACCGCCTAATACAATGCCTTGCTATTGGTCATATCGTACTAGGCATTAGCTTTCCCTTTTTGGGACAGATTAATGTCGTGAATGAGCTGCTAATTGCCGGCATGTTCCCCAATCAAACGCTAAGTGCCGACACTGCCGCACAGGCAAGCTATTTAATTACCTTATTTGGTCCAACCGTGGCCAGCTGGGGCATATTGCTTCTACTTTTAATTAATACCTTTATAAAAGCACCCAGCCTCTATTTATGGCGCGGCATGATTACTGCGGTATTGGTTTGGTATATTGGCGATACCAGTTATTCAGGATCACACGGTGCCACTGGCGCAATCATACTTAATAGCGTGGTCGCCCTTCTATTGCTAATTCCTTTATGGCGTTTACGTAAACTTATCAAAAAGTAGCATTTTAACTAGCCCATAAAATAAAAAACGACGAGGCATAGAGAAAATTATGACAACATCTGCCAGTACCCTTCGCGTCGGACGGCGCTATCGCGCTAATCGTCTTGAGCCACATTATGATGCTGTTGTTATTGGCTCGGGTATTGGCGGCCTAACAACCGCTGCCTGTCTGGCTAAAATGGGTAAGAAAGTCTGCGTATTAGAACAGCATTACACCGCCGGCGGCTTTACTCACAGCTATGAACGCAATGGCTATGAATGGGATGTAGGCGTTCATTATATTGGCGACATGGGGAGCACCCGCTCTACCGGCAGACGTTTATTCGATTACATTACTAACGGCAACCTTAAGTGGGCGCCAATGAATGATGAATTTGATCGCGCATTTATTGGCGATAAAACTTTTGGTTTACAAGCCGGCAAGGTTGCTTATCGACAAGCCTTAGTTGAAGCCTTTCCTGATGAAGAGCAAGCGATTGATCAATACCTTGCTCATATGCGTAGTATTAAAAAAGCGATGCAGTCACATACCGTTGGCAAAATCACGCCTGCATGGCTGAAAAAAACATTGTCTTTGTTTTCAACTTCTCAAGCACCTAAGGCTTTTTCACAAACCACCCGCGAGGTATTAGAAAGCCTCACCGACAATCAAATGCTTATTGCTGTATTAACCTGCCAATGGGGCGACTGCGGTATGCCACCCGCTGAGTCTAGTTTTGTGATTCACAGTCTTATTGCTCAACACTATATGCACGGCGGTTACTACCCTATTGGCGGCGCATCGCAAATGGCACAAACAATTATTCCCGTTATTCAATCTACTGGTGGTGAAGTATTTACCTATGCATCTGTCGAACAAATACTGACGAATAATGCAGGCGTAACCGGTGTTCGTATGGCTGATGGCCATACGATTAAGGCTTCAACCGTTATCAGTAATGCTGGCGTGTTTAACACCTTTAATCATTTACTGGATAGCACCACACCACAACGCGCAGACTACCTTGAAAAACTTAAAGATGTGTCTCGCTCAATGGCCAGTATTTGTCTTTATATTGGCATTAAAGACACGGCAGAAAATTTGCAGCTGCCTAAAACGAATTTTTGGATTTACCCTAACGAAAATTATGAAGCTGTTTGCGATACATTTAAACAAAGCAGCCGCTATACCGATGATACCGTTTTACCGATGGTTTATATTTCGTTCCCATCGGCTAAAGATCCTGACTTCAGCAATCGCTATCCGGGCAAAGCGACTATTGAGATTGTTGCACCTTGTATGCATGAATGGTTTGCAGAATGGCAAGATAAACCCTGGGGCAATCGCGGTGATGATTACAATGCATTAAAAGAAGCATTGTCTCAGCGTCTATTAACCTACTTATTTGAAAAGCTACCGCACTTAAAAGACAAAATTGATTTTTACGAACTGTCGACGACGTTATCAACTGATTTTTTCTGTCGTTACGAAGAAGGTGAAATATACGGTTTACAACATGACCCTAATCGCTTTGAACAGCAGTGGCTAAAACCTAAGACAGAGATTAAGGGTTTGTATTTAACGGGGCAAGACGTGCTTAGCTGCGGTGTGGTTGGCGCTATGATGGCTGGACTAATAACTGCTATTCAACTTGGTGGGCTAAAAGGTTTATTACTGGCTAAAAAAATATTTTTTGCTAAGTAATAGAAAGACTAGCGAAGTTTTGCATTGCCACGACAGCGGGCTGAACAATAAATAATTTGCTCCCAAAGACCGCGTTGCTGCCATTTTTTTCGATTATCGAAAGATAGCTGACACACAGGGCAAGTTTTACTTTGCTTAATCTGCTTTGCTGCAGCGCGATCAGTTTTACGTTTAGATAGAGAAGTGTTGCTCATCGACTAGCGATTGCGCATTTTGTACTGTGTTGAACAATGATGCCGTAAAACCGAAGCCGGTCGTTTAGCCACATGCTTAGTACCACGCGATGTTACTCTCTCTCGCCAGAGTTCAAAACTACGACGTTTTAATTGGCTGCGCATTAATTGAATCACTGCTTTTTCATCAAAGCCAAACTGCGTCTCAATTGCCTCAAATGGCGTACGGTCTTCCCACGCCATTTCTATAATACGCGATAGCGATTCTGCCGTTAAATCGGCTACGGCTACTTTATATTGCGGATCTTGAAAATTTGTATCCATTTAAACCATCGCTTATTTATAATTCAGTTGTGCGCTATTAACCACTCACCTTATCTTATACGATACCCGTATTCACCAAGATCAAAACAACCGGTGATTATTATTTTTAATCATCAACTATTTAGTAAGAACAACTCGATAATGTGTTTCACCACTTCGAACTCGGGCAACAGCGGCGTTTACATCCTCAAAGCTAAATGGCTCTACAACGGCTTTAATATCATGCTTCACTACAAACTCTAACATTTTTGCGATGGTTGCAGGACTACCCACTGCAGAACCGGATACTGATCGCTGAGCTGAAATCAATGAGAATACATTAATATCTAAGGGCTCTAAAACGGCACCCACAAAATGTAAGCGACCTTTAGGCTTTAATGTATTCAGATAAAGACTCCAATCCAACTTAACATTAACAGTTGAAATAATAAGATCAAAATTCGCTGCCGCTCCGGAAATTTCATCGGCATTACGAGAGTCCAAAGTATGATGCGCCCCCAAAGCGAGCGCTTCTTGCTTTTTACTTTCACTCGAAGTGAACGCTGTCACTTCACAGCCCCAAGCATTTAAAAACTGCAAAGCTAAATGACCCAAACCACCAATACCTATAACAGCAACTTTATCGCCGGCTTTAATATCAAACTCAAGTAACGGCGTAAATACCGTAACGCCCGCACAAAATAACGGCCCCGCTAACGCTAAATCTATGCCGTCAGGAATGGCAACCACACTGTTCGCAGCCGCTCTTACTTTGTCTGCAAAGCCGCCGTGATGCCCCATAATAGTCGGTTGCGCGCCGGCACATAAATTATTATCGCCACTGTCACAGCAGGCACAACTATTACAATAACCTGCATGCCATCCTAAACCGACAGACTGACCCACTTTAAGATTGCTAACATTACTGCCCACGCTGGCAATTTTTCCAACCACTTCATGACCGGGCACAAGAGGATATTGCATCTGTCCCCACTCGCTATCAATAACACTTAAGTCGCTATGACAAATACCGCAGTAGTGAATATCTATTTCAACTTCATTCGCTTGTAACTCACCGGGATCATACTCAAACGGTTTCAGTTCACCTTTGGCTTCAAATGCAGCATAAGCTTTAATCATTGAAATTATTCCTGTGGCTAACATAGATAATAAAAAATCGACCTCCAGTCTAACAGTAAATAAAATTACGCAGACATAAAAAAACCGCAATAAGCTTAATCAGTTTATTGCGGTTTTTATCGATACATTAATTAATGATTACTGAAATACGCGAATATAATCGACAATCATTTTTTGTGGGAAGCTTGCGGTGCCATTAGGGTTCGTTAAGAAGTTACCACCAACAGCTATATTGAACAAAAAGAAGAAGTCTCCTTGCAGCTCATTCAATGAGGTCGGAGTGATATCAATAGAGTGAAAAGGCACTGATGCATCATCAAGGTACCACAGAATTTGATTTTGATTCCAAACGATACTGAACACATGGAATTCGTCAGCAAATGTTCCTGAATCTAGCTCTGGATCGTTGTTAGTACAGTTTGGGTAGGCACAGCCACTTGAATAATAAGAACTCTGCCAATCTCCAGGATTCTGCTGCCAATGCGCTGTCCCTGAAATTTTATTTGGCTCATCACCCCTTAATTCCATAATGTCTATTTCACCGCTCGCGGGCCAACTAACATCAGAAATACTTTCTCCCAACATCCAAAGCGCTGGCCACATACCAGTTCCTTGGGGCAGTACGGCACGAATATCTACTCTGCCATACTGGAAAAATTGCTTGCCTTGCGTTTTTAAGCGCGAAGAGGTGTAAGCTCTGCCACCGAAATTCTCTTGCCTCGCCTCAATAGTCAAATGACCATTAGCAACCGATGTATTTTCCGCACGATAATATTGCAGTTCATTGTTACCCCAACCATTAGACCCATTACCGATCTCATGAGTCCAGTTTGCAGTATTTAATGCATTACCTGAAAATTCATCACTCCAAGTTAACGAATAACCTTGGTAAGAAGTGGGGGATTCATAGCCGCCAATAAAACCGAAATCGCAACCATTTGCACTAACGGCTGAATCAGGAAGCGTATCAGGGCATTGGTCAATACTGTCGTCGACACCATCATTATCTGTATCTGAAGTAATGGTTACCGTGCCATATACTTCCATTTCATAAATAGAGTAACCGTAAACATTACCTGTAGGACGGCTTAAACCATTCATCCGTACATACTGGTATGTGCCTGTTATAGGTGTGGTGTCTGTGCGAGGTGCGAAAGTACCTCCAGAAAAACTCGATAAAATGGTCCAGTTAATATTGTCATTGGAACCTTCAATATTATAAGTGGCGGCGTTAGCGGTTTCCCAATGAATAATCACCTCGGTTAAACTAAGAGGCGAGCCTAAATTAAGCGTTAACGTGGTTGGATCCTGATTAAAAGCCGACTCCCATCTCGTCGCTAAATTACCATCAACCGCTGCACTAGGACTACCCGCCGAGCCCGACGAACTTGCTGTCGCTGTAGCTGGTATTTTCTTACTAAGACTATCGATATTGGTAATCGATTCTACTAACTGGATACGCACGGGCGAGCCGGCAAAGACGGTAGCAGGTATCATTAAAATAATGCTAAGTAAAAGTGTTCTAAGAGATAGTATATTCATGATTATTTGTTCACACGCTTACGGGGTAATGGCAAACCAACAACTGCTAACAACATGGCCAGTAAACCGAAAGCGAAAGCAGGCATCATAGGAACAAACTCTTCATTCACTTCATCGCCAAAAGGCGTGGCATCACAAACATCACCGGTGCCATCGCTATCCGTATCTAACTGATCGGTATTTGCATCTGTTGGGCAATTATCAATAAGATCATCAATAGTGTCCGAATCTGCATCACCATTTGGCGTGCTATCACAAATATCACCGGCGCCATCGTTATCGGTATCGGTTTGGTTAACATTTGCATCCGTCGGGCAATTATCAGTCAGGTTATCAATACCATCCGCATCGGTATCACCATTCGGCGTGCTGTCACAGGCATCACCTGCGCCATCATTATCAGTATCTGCTTGGTTAGTATTTACATCTACTGGACAATTATCAGCTAGGTTATCAATACCATCCGCATCGGTATCACCATTTGGTGTGCTATCACAAGCATTACCAGCGCCATCGTTATCGGTATCGGCTTGATCCGCATTAGCAACGGCTGGGCAGTTGTCATTGGAATCGGCAACACCATCAAAGTCAGCATCATTTGGCTCACTTGGTGTTGAAGTAGAAACTTGAGGGTCACTACCAAAAGCCACCTCTAACGCATCGCTAATACCATCGTTATCAGTATCAACGCCACCAGGGTCTGGAGCAGGAATACCTGTTCCTACTTGGCCTTGCGTTGCTGCTGCACTAGCAACAATAGTAAGCGGAATGGTGACATCAAAATTAATAGCCGCCCCTGCTGCCTGACCTGAAACATTTAAGACAATATTTTGTGTGGATCCTGCTGATGGAAGAAAAGAGTCGAATTCTAGCCCGATTAAACCACCACCACCGCCGAGAACGGTATCAGGTATGTCAGTAATTTCTGCTCGAGAGACAAAGGTCGGTTTCGATTCCATTGAAATAGAAATCGAATGAAAAACGGCACCTGGGTTGTCGTTGACCAACAATACATAAACAGTATTATCGATTGTGGCTGCCTCGACATCATATGCCATTACATGACTTGTATAACCCATGCAAAAGGATAGTGAACACATAATCAAGGCTGATAGGGTGACTTTCTTCATGCGATACATTCCATATTAAAATTATCTTGTCGGGAGTGGTGACCGAAAATTTATGAATTTATTATTTTGTGCCAATTTAAAAAATATTGAATTTTAAAGTGAATTTACAAGGCTGTTATTAATATTGTTATACGGTTCTAGCACCGAAAAAGATCTGACTAATATTTAGCCTAACATAAGCTGCGGTTTTTGCTGCTGAAAAGCGTTGAAACGGAAGCATTTTACGATAAAAAAACCTGCTTTTTCATCTATTCACTATCAAAATTAAGCCTCGCCGCGAAATAAAAACATTAAAAAAGCACCAAAATGAGGCGAAGCTTAAAAAAACACCAAAATCAGGCCTAAAAAAATAAAATATATTGTTTAAAAACAATAAGATAAAAGAAGTGCAAGCAAATAATTAGACTATCGATAAACTGCCTTCATATCCAGCCAAGCCACTCATGAACAACAACATTTATCATGCTCTCTATTTGCCGGTAATAGAAAAATATTTATATCTCAGAAGCTTACAGATGAGCAAAGGGAGCTTTTTGCTAGGTATCTAATGAATAGATTGCTTTTTAAAGCTCAACCTCCCTCCAGCGCCACTATTATTTTCCGTTATCAACTCCACCACGATGGTGTCACCAGCACTAAAATCACCCGCCAATAAATGCTGCGCTAACGGATTCTCTATGCGCTGCTGAATAACGCGCTTTAAAGGCCTTGCCCCATAAACAGGATCAAAGCCTGCCTCTACAATCATCGCTAGTGCTTGATCATTTATTTGCAGCGTAAGCTCTCGCTCGGCTAAACGTTCATGCAGCTGTTGTAACTGAATGGTGGCAATACCACCTATATGCTCTCGACCCAAAGGGTGAAACACAACGGTTTCATCAATACGATTAATAAACTCCGGTCTAAAATGCTTTGATACCACATCCATAACCGCCAATTTCATAGCCCCATAACGACTCTCGGTTAACATGGAGTCTTCACCAACTAAGCCTTCTTGCTGGGGTAAACCAAAATCAACCGCATCATAGGATTTGTCACTGGCAATATGCTGAATTACATCCGAGCCTAAATTCGAGGTCATAACAATCACGGTGTTTTTAAAATCCACCGTCCGCCCCTGACTATCGGTTAGACGACCATCATCAAGTACCTGCAATAAAATGTTAAAGACATCCGGATGCGCTTTTTCAATTTCATCAAGCAGTAATAAAGAATAAGGGCGACGGCGAATAGCTTCTGTTAAATAACCGCCTTCATCGTAGCCCACATAACCCGGAGGGGCGCCGATTAAGCGTGACACCGAATGTTTTTCCATAAATTCCGACATATCTAAACGAACCAATGACGATTCGCTATCGAACAAAAAGCTCGCTAATGATTTACATAACTCGGTTTTACCCACGCCTGTAGGCCCAAGAAACAAAAAAGAACCGTTAGGTTTATTAGGATCAGATAATCCTGCACGCGAACGTCTAACTGCATCGGATACCGCTTTAACCGCTTCATCTTGACCGACAACGCGATGATGTAATTCAGCTTCCATACGCAGCAGTTTATCTTTGTCGCCTTCAAGCATTTTATTAATAGGAATACCGGTCCAGCGCGACACCACTTCAGCCACTTCTTCATCGGTAACGCGGTTGCGTAGTAATGTCATTACCGGCGTATCGGTAGTTGCAATATCGGCAAGCTGTTTTTCTAACGCAGGAATAGTGCCGTATTGTAGTTCTGACATACGGCTTAAATCACCGCTTCTCGAAGCGGCTTCTAAAGCAATACGCGCCTGCTCTAGTTCAGATTTAATTTGTTGATCACCCTGCACTGTCGCTTTTTCTGCGCGCCACACTTCATCTAAATTGGCAAATTCTTTTTCGACCACCGCAATATCATCGGTTAAGATTTTTAATTGTTTTTTTGCTGCTTCGTCTTTGTCTTTCTTAACCGCTTCACGCTGTATTTTTAATTGAATTAAACGCCGCTCTAACTTATCCATAAGCTCTGGCTTAGAGTCAATTTCCATACGAATACGACTTGCCGCCTCATCAATTAAATCGATGGCTTTATCGGGTAATTGTCTATCGGTTATGTAGCGCTGTGATAATTTTGCCGCGGCGATAATGGCAGCATCGGTAATATCAACCCCATGATGCACTTCATAGCGCTCCTTTAAGCCACGTAAAATAGCAATGGTATCTTCTTCTGAAGGCTCATCGACAAGTACTTTTTGAAAGCGACGTTCTAACGCGGCATCTTTTTCAACGAACTGTCTATATTCATTTAATGTGGTTGCACCCACACAATGTAACTCACCCCGCGCTAAGGCCGGCTTTAACATATTCCCCGCATCCATTGCACCTTCGGCTTTACCTGCGCCAACCATGGTATGCAATTCATCAACGAATAAAATAACTTGCCCTTCATGCTGCGACAACTCTTTAAGCACCGCTTTTAAACGCTCTTCAAAATCACCACGGAATTTAGCACCCGCTAATAAAGCAGCAAGATCCAACGATAATAGCCGTTTATTTTTAATACTTTCAGGCACTTCGCCATTAACAATTCTTTGCGCTAAACCTTCAACAATAGCGGTTTTACCCACTCCAGGCTCACCAATAAGTACTGGATTGTTTTTAGTCCGCCGCTGTAATACTTGAATAGTGCGACGTACTTCATCATCACGACCAATAACCGGATCTAACTTACCTTGTTCAGCCAACGCGGTAAGATCAATCGTGTATTTATCTAAAGATTGTCGATTACTTTCTGCATCGGCTGATATCACGGACTCGCCCCCACGGATGTTATTGATGGCTTGTTCAACTTGTGTAGCATCAAAGCCCGCTTGTTTAAACAAAGGAAACAACATTGAATTTTTTTGTAGGGCCGCAGACAAAACCGCTTCACTAGAAATAAACTGATCACTTTTATCTTGCGCATATTTATCAGCAAGGTTCAAAAGTTTGGCTAAATCAGGCGAAGCTGCTATCTCGCCTGTCGCCTGCTGAAGTGTAGGGAATGATGCTACCGCCTGCTCTAGCGCACTCATTAATAACGGCAAGTCACCACTCGACTGCTTTAATATAGGCGTAACCGAACTGTTAGTCGCATTTAACATGGCAAGCATAAGATGAGCCGGTTCAATGGCTGAATGATTTTTACCGACCGCCATGGACTGGCCATCCGCTAACGCACTTTGTAAAGCTTGAGTAAAACGATCAAATCGCATGGTACTTACCCCTCTATCATTGTGTGTTTAATTGCCGCAAATGCTGTAATTTATTCTTACAGCATTTGTTTATACAACATTTGTTTATACAACAAAGATAGGGGCAATAAAGATTATTTCAAGGGCGAACAAGAATTAAGGCTATGAGGATTCAGATATGAATCCTCAACTAATGGTGATACTTAAAAAATAAGTCAATTAAACTTATTTTTTACTCTCACGAATATCAAAGATGGGGGCACGTGGCGCATCAAGTAAACCGAATGATCCACGATTTAACCAAGAGCGATGATCAAGATTAAAATCAGCCGCAAAGCGGTAATCGCCATTTTCATCCAGAGAGGGATGATTAGGAAAGTTCGCTTTTAATACGGCTAGATTATCATCGGCAAGCTCAGTTAAATCCATGCGGTGATAACAAAACACTAATAAGGCAAATGCATCACTCATAGCCTCGGTACGTGGATATTGTTCTACCACCGCTTTAGCGCGATTAATGGCTGCGGTATAAGCACGACGTTTAACATAGTAATTAGCCACCACCATTTCATGACGTGCTAACACATCCTTAATATTGACCATGCGCACACGGGCATCGGCGGCGTAAACACTATCGGGATAGCGACGTAAAAACTCCTGAAATTCACGGAATGATCGGCGTGCTGAAGCGACATCTCTTGCTGAATGATCCGTTTGATAGAAACGTGACAGCAAACCGGGCTCAAGACTGTAGTTGGCTAACCCTTTCATATACCAAGCGTAATCGGCATCAGGGTGTCTAGGGTGAAGGCGTAAGAATCGATCGGCAGCAGCGATTGCTGCCTCTTCATTATTATCTCGATAGTAGGCGTAAACGATTTCTAGCTGAGATTGATCGGCATAAACGCCAAAAGGAAAGCGTGACTCAAGCAACTGTAGGTTTTTAACTGCCAAATCAAATCGTTCATCATCAAAGTATTCTTGAACACGCTCATAAAGCTGCTGCTCAGATAATAAGCGCGCTTTTTCACGTTCTTCATCGGTTTTATCTTTACTCTTAAAAACTGAACAACCAGCCAGCAAAATAATCAACGTAGCAAAAACGCCATAAGTGGTAAGTTTGTTCATTCGAATCTGATGCCTCTGTAAGAACTACGGTGCCAACTATTGGCGATTGTGTGATTACCGCCTTTATTGGGCGAGTTCTGATGATGATGTTATACCACTCGCCCAGACTACGATACAATTGCGGGTTAATGAGGCCAATTATCACATAACTCAGCCTTAATCGCTCACGCGCACAACTGAAATTATCATTCTATGAGCAATACGACAGCAAATTCGGACCAAAATCCGCAACCAAAAACCAGTGAATCCACTTCGGACACTCTCGACGACTCATCGGTTGAGGATAATCCACTGCCAATTGATAGTAATGACCCGTCTGACAATATCATTCATCGCAGCGCCACCATCACCGAAGAACTTTCGGGTAAACGCTGTGACCAGATAGCGGCTAAACTGTTCCCTGAATTTTCTCGTGGCAAACTACAAAGTTGGATTACTTCAGGAGAACTCACCGCCGATAACCAGCAATGCAAACCTCGCCAAAAACTCTTTATTGGGGCTCAATTAGACTTAACCGCCGAGTTTACGCCAGTATCCGATTGGGCTCCCGAAAGCCGCCCCATCAATATTGTTTATGAAGACGAACACTTATTAGTCGTTAACAAGCCTATTAATTGCGTTGTTCACCCTGCTCCCGGCTTATTATCTGGCACCCTAGTCAATAGCGTATTAGCGCACTGCCCTGGCAACTCAGCCTTGCCTCGTGGCGGTATAGTGCATCGCCTAGATAAAGACACCACCGGCTTAATGGTTGTCGCTAAAAGCTTAGAAGCGCATAGCAGCCTCGTTAGGCAGCTACAACAACGTACCGTAAGCCGTGTTTACCGCGCCGTAGTTAAAGGCAACTTTATTTCTGGCGGAACAGTCGATGCACCTATTGGACGACACCCCAGTGCTAGAACTAAAATGGCGGTCGCTAAAATTTCAGACACTAGCGCATCAAAAGCGGCTGTAACGCATTATCGTATCTGCGAACGATTTGCTCATCACACTGATCTCACCGTTAAACTTGAAACCGGCCGCACCCATCAAATACGGGTTCATATGGCGCATATTAAACATCCCTTAGTCGGTGATAAAACTTACAACACGCGGTATCAACAAATTTCTGGCGTAAGCACTGAGCTCGATGAAATATTGAGACAGTTTCCACGCCAGGCGCTGCATGCCTTTCAATTGAGTTTTGAGCATCCCGCGACGCAAGAAATGGTTGAGTTTCAATGTGATTTACCCCATGACTACAGCCAACTCGTTAATGCCTTACGCGCCGAAGATAACCGACCTAAATACGAAGAATGACCGTAACGCCGGACACTGCTATTAAGCCCATTAAGCCCATTTGGCCGGCACCCGCCCATGTGATTGCCGGCGTGAGCACGCGTAGCGGCGGATGCAGCCAAGCGCCCTTTAACTCATTGAACTTAGCGCAGCATGTAGGCGATAAAGCCGATGATATTATCAGCAACCGAACACAATTAGCGCTATCTGAAAACAGCTCCCCACAGCAGTGGCAATGGCTAGAGCAAAGCCATAGCACGACTATTATCGAAGTAGATAAAGTACAAAGCCAAGCCTTGCCTGCCGATGCCGCATTCACTCGTCAACAGAATACTGTTTGCACGGTGATGACAGCCGATTGCCTACCGATTCTGTTATGTGATGCGCAAGGCACGCGTGTTGCGGCTATTCATGCAGGCTGGCGCGGTTTAGCTAACGGTATTATCAGTAACAGCATTAACGCCTTTTGTAATCAGATACCCACCATTAAAAGCCAAGCCATTTATGCTTGGCTGGGGCCTGCTATTGGTCCTGATCATTTTGAAGTAGGTGCCGATGTTAGAGAGGCTTTTGTTAACGATACCGCCACTGGACAATTAAATGCCGCTGCATTTGAGGCGCAAGCTAACAACAAATATAAAGCGGACATTTACCAGCTAGCGAGCATTGCGCTCAACAGCTGTGGTGTTCACTCTATTTACGGCGGCGGCTTTTGTACGGTTAGCGAATCAGAGCGCTTTTATTCTTATCGTCGAGAAGCTCAAACAGGGCGAATGGCGAGTTATATTTATCTTGATACGAATCAAAACAGTGCAGACTAAAACCAAACAATAATAGCGCTACCATTCTGGTATTAAACCAATAGAAAAATACTCAAGAGCAGCGTAATATTTTAATGATCTTTAGCGCCAAAGCCTGCGTAAAATAGATAGACCGCATAAAATCATTCATTAACCCATTTGCAGAACAAACGACATGAACAAAGCTGACATTATCGAAGAGATGAAAGTCTTACCCAATATTGACCCGGCTCATGAAGTTAGCCGTCGCGTCGCATTTATTAAGCAGCAATTAATACAGTCGGGTATGAAGCATTTAGTGCTAGGCATTAGCGGCGGCATTGATTCAGCCGTTTGTGGACGATTAGCTCAACTCGCCATTGATGCGCTTAATGAAGATAAAGACGATACTGCTTATCAGTTTTTAGCTGTACGCCTTCCTTATGAAACACAACGTGATGAAGATGACGCGCAACTGTCGATACAATTTATACAGCCTAGCCAACACCTCACCGTTAATATTCAACCGGGTGCCGATGGTATTCATGCACAGGCATTAGCTGCCGTGGAATCACAAGGTCTATTACCGAGTAACGAAGCCGCCATTGATTTTGCCAAAGGCAACGTTAAAGCGCGAACACGAATGATTACGCAATATGAAATTGCTGGCTTAGTTGGCGGCTTAGTTTTAGGTACTGATCATTCAGCAGAAAACATTACCGGCTTTTATACTAAATGGGGTGATGGTGCCTGTGACCTCGCACCGCTATTTGGTTTAAGCAAGCGTCAGGTGCGTGAAATTGCCGCTCACTTAGGTGCGCCCGATATCATTATTACTAAAGCGCCTACCGCTGACTTAGAATGTTTAACGCCACAAAAATCCGATGAACAAGCATTGGGGCTTAGCTACGATAATATTGATGACTTTCTTGAAGGTAAGACAGTATCAGATGAAGTGGTTAAACGCGTTACCGATATATTTATTAAAACGCAGCATAAGCGCCAGCCTATTCCCACCATTTATGACTAGCTAACTGACCAGAGGTTATTGAGTCAGCTCACGGCTCGATTTACCATGCATTGCGACGGTTAAGGATAACGCGTCGCTTTACCGGCATCCATGCCAGTAAAAAATTTATGCATAAGGAGATGCTAAGATGAAAAACCTTTCGTTTACCTGCCCTATTACGACTCGAAAAATTCAATCAGGTTTTACCCTGATTGAATTATTAATTACCACTACTATTCTTACGCTACTGATTAGTATGGCTGTGCCTAGCTTTGCCAAGTTGTGGCAAAAACAGCAAGCCGATGTGTATATTGAAACATTACAACGCGCAATGGCAACGGCGCGTTATATCGCAATTACGAGTAGAGAAATTGTTTCGCTATGCCCTTATACAGAAACGGCGTGTGGTGAAGAATGGGAAGACGGGATAATGATTTTTATTGATAAAAACAATAATGGCATTATCGATGATGAGGAAACACTGGAAGAGTTTATTGATTTTGCGCCGAATAACAGCACCATAAGTTGGCGCGCTTCGGGCCGTAAAAATTATTTGCGTTATTCGCCTACAGGTATGGCAAGACAATTTGGGCGATTTCATATTTGCGATAAAGAAGGTGATTTATCGTTAGCGCGCGCATTAGTTATAAGTCGTCAAGGACGCTCACGTATTTATAAAGATAGGAATAATGATGGGGTGGTAGAAGATACCAACGGTGCCACGCCAGATTGTTAGCTTAACGCCAGCAGTTATCGACTGTTCCATCGGCAGCTGTTTTAACACCGGCTTGGTTAATGGTTAGTACGCCACAGCCATCGCCGGCTTGCGCAGTTCCAGGTGTAGCGGTAAGGGTAAACGTTGTCGCACCAGCAGCCAGAGTAATTGCATAGTAGTTGGCAGTGCCATCAATCGGCGCTTTGACAGGGATACCCACAGGCGCAGGTGTTCCATAATCATAATTTTTAGAATAATGCCGTTCCATTAATTGGCGTGCTTGTAAAAGCACCGCCGTGCAATCAGCTCTGCGCCCATCTCTTACCTGATTTTGGTAACTGGGTAATGCAATAGCGGCAATGATGCCGAGAATGGCTACTACAATCATTAATTCAATTAGCGTAAAACCGCGTATGCGTATCATTTTATCTTCCGTATTTCTGTTTTTAAAAACTATTAATTATGAATCCGAATCGCATAAATCACTTTTTTATCCGGGTCACCCGCAGCCGTTATTTGATTACCTTTACGCAAATTGGCTACCGCACCTTTTTCGCCATTAGCTAAGCGAATGTGTACATCATAAGCTAAGCGAAAATCCATCTCTTCCATATGCATATAGAGCATCGTTACCTCACCCGTTTCAATATCAAGGTTAACAATCTCTGCAACAAACTCATTCGTTGCTGCACTCAGTACAGAGGTATAAAACATTATTAATACGGCCAACGCTTTACTATAAATAGTTTTCATCACTCGCTCACTTAGATATTTAATGATTATATTTAATCGCTCAATAAAATAATGCTTTATTTAAGCTGTCGCCAACGTACGCGGCCAGATCTAGAGCCACCACTGTATGAATCACAGTTACCACCAACATTAATACATTTTTGCGATCCATCACCGCTCACCAAAATAACCAAATCTGGTGCTGGATCATTACTCGAACCACTCGGCGGTTCAGGCTGTATAGCCACGACAACTTGTCCGTTCTTTTTATCGTCCTGATCCACTTTGCCATCATTATTGTAATCAAGTGTAGGTGCATCCGGTGCACCACCATTATTTCTATCAATAACAAAAGTAAATGTTTCACCGCCTGAGTTACAGCGACCGCTCTCGGGAATAATGGTATTAAAGATAACAAGTGAGCCGCTTAATGCAGGTCGCCCGACTACTCGCTCAGAAACACCTGCAAGCGAACTTAAATCTAAACTCCAACCTTTATCACTACTCCAATCGACAGCATTATCAGTAATTGTTCGTCCATTGATAGATGCACCCTCAATGGTTTGCGATACTAATGATGACGATGTAATACAGGCAGAATTACCCGTGCAAGTATCATCATCTAAAACCGCATAAAACGACTCAGTATTGGTTGAGGTTAAATCCGTTTGTTCTAAGTATTTACCGGTACCAAAATACACTAAGCGGCCAGTTTTATTTTCTGGATGGTTACCTACTGTCACAGAACCCGTAATCGCTTGACCTGAATCGGCTTTAAATAATTTCGCATAATCCCAATCACCCACCGTGCTAGAACTCAGATCAAACTTCCACATATTGCCTTGCAAATCACCAGCATAAATATAGTCAATCATAAAATCTCTGTCGACTGATATGGCTACAGGTCCAGACAAACCATTATCACCAGAATTATCGACTTCAAATTTTTTGATTATGCTGCCATCTTCTATATCTAAAACAAACAATACCGCTTTTTCATTAGTAGAGTTATAACCATTAGCAACAATCGCTGCCCATCGACCATCATTCAGTTTAACTAATTGAGCTTTACCAAAGCTATACCCCATATCGGCGTCGTTATCATCGGTAAATTCCCACATAGCAATTTCATCAGCGGTTTCAGTCGGGTCGGTAATATCCAACGCATAGAAACCTTTACCGCCGGTTCTGAGCGCGCCGACTAACACTGAATGCCAGTCGCCACTATAAAAAACATCCAGTGTAGAGATAGGTCCATCAACATAAGCACCCGCAGAAAAAGTGCTCTCTGTTAACTCATGAATATCTTTTAAAATTTCATTAGGCACATAAGCAAAGACTTCTTCGCCTCCGGTGCGCTCGGCGTTAAAGGCATGTAACATACCGTCATTACCGCCGGCATAAATCATTGGGTTTCGGCTAGCAATACTTGTCAAAAAAGCAGTATAAGATTTAGATTCTAAGGTATCCGTAAACGCATACTCTCTAAATCCATTCGCATCAACGCCATTACCTACATAAACTGGTGAGGAATGAACAATAGGACCAACACGTGTATCATCACCATCGGTGATTAAACTTCGACGTGATCGAAACGTACCGCCATTTTCGGTTTCATTCGAGTCATCACCGCGTAGATAATTAACCCGCGCCTCACCCAACCCATCACCATCATCTAGCAATGCAGCCTGAGTTGCATTTAAGCTCGACCATTTGAATTCGATACCGCCAACAGGAGTGCCAGATACCTCGGTACTGTCATAAGTAAATACATTACGAGGGCCATGCGGCAAGGTCACACTGGTATTCTCACGTGCCGCATCCCATACTTCCGAGCAAAGCGTACCAAATGCTTGATCATCACAAGTTGCAGGCGTTTCTACGTCTGGATCAAAACCAGAACCGTCAGATACTTCAAAGGCTTGTAACTGCCCTATCCATTTTTCAGTATCAAATGATGCAAGATAAACCAAGTTACCTGATGAAATACGTCCACTGTTCGCTACCACTGTAGATGCTGTTGATTGCCGAGCGGCAATTCTTTCAGTAATTGATTTAAACGCGTCTACTAACTCATTGGGATCAGTTGCATTAAAAAAACCACCATGGCCATTAATACCCGCATGATATAAATCATCAGCAATACCGCTATCAGTTCCAATACCAGGCCAACCTATTTGTGAAGTGACGCCATCATTAGTGATATAAGACGTTCCGTCCAATAAATTTTGATAAACCGCTTCGGTGGTTGGCACACTGCCCGTCAAACCGAATGACACCATATAACTGACCATATGCTGCCATGAAGCAGGGTCGTTAGCCGGATTCCAATATTGCGCATCAGTTGGCGTACCAATAATTTCTTCTGTGTAATACGGTGGTAAATTATCGGTGAGTGTTGGCGCCAAATCTGAAGCCCAGTAATGCCACATAATATCGGCTAGCGATGAACTACTATTATCATTAGGGTAGATATATTGGTTAGTGGTCTCAGGGTTATAAGCCGTTCCATCAGGCAATGCTTCCTCTGTATCGTCATCAGTAAAAAAATTACTGGGATCTGTAAAAGAGCCATTATAAAAACCATCGGTTAACATAATATGCGTATTTAATCGGCACGATACGGCATCCGATGAAGAATTAGATGGAATATCTCGATACGCAGAAAGATTGGTATAATAGTTGCCCGCTCGTACTGCCGCCGATCGCAATGGCGTACCACCATCGGTTCGCACATTATTAATCCAACTATAAAAATTAGCTCGCTCAGTAGCATCAAACTCTGACACCTGTGTTGATGAGGCTCCAGACCTTACTGTTGTACCACTATTGAGAGCTTGCCGACCAACACGAACAGCACTACTTACTGAGTCAGGAACAAAAGCACGGGTTAACGCCGTTTTTCCTGCATCGCCGCGAATCGAATAATATTGAAACCAATTAGCAAAATTGTTTTGCTCTGCAGCCAAGGTTCTTCCATAATTATTTGTGCCGCCATCGCCCGTGTAACTATCCGTATTAATAACCACCTTACTGTAACAATCCGCATCTGTTGATTGATTAGCAACAGTATCTGTACAGCCCGTTAAAGTATCATCAAAATGGTAATAATATGCGGGTTGAAGAGCACAAGAGGGACAATCAGAATCCACATAAGCATTATCTAACAGTAGTGCCAACTCATAATGATAATGATAATAAATAGCAGAAAAGCTAGTCGATAAATTAATGCTCTCTTGGTGGTCAGTATCGTAGTAGTAACCTCGTGTTGCATTGCTATAGTCCGCGTCGGCTAATGGAGTGCCTAATGAATCATTCGGCGCTATATAATTAACTGATGGGTCATAGTAAATTTTATTATAATGAGCAGAACGATAATAAGTTTCACGCCAGTTTGACGAAATGACATCTGGCATAAACCCCCAAGCCATACTACCCGAGTCATCCATTGAGACAACAATATTGGGAGGCACACTGGTCGATACAAATAACGGCATATCGTTTAAATTTAACTGTACTGCTTTCGCTGAAAACATTGACGTCATACAGCAAATAAATATAACGCTGATATGGATTCGTCGATTCAAAAAAAACATTTTAAGGTATTTCATTACTTTCACCGCTGTTCGAAATATGGCTGACTAATGCTTAACAAACAAACTTTCTACAATTGACTGGCTTTTAGTATCGGCACCAAACGAGGATGCCGTAACTCGATATACTAATTTCGCATCTGCCGAATTCGCACCCGGATATAAAGACGTATCAGAATCCATAGAGCTAGTACCATTACCAATATATTCAGTAAAACAAAGTGGCACAGAAGATACGCCGTCTGGGTCATCTTCTGTACGAGCAATAGACGCAATAACAGACGCATTACCCAAATTATTCCAAAAAACTTGATCCTGCCACCAACCGACAGGAAATAAATTCACATCAATCACTCGACGAACGGCATTTAATTGAAGTAAGTTTGAAGCCTTAGCATTTTGATGCAACACAACTGTTGCCTGATCACGTAAAAACATTTCGCATTCATTCAATGCCGCTTCTGCGCCTTGAAATGATTTATTTGCATTCTGCATATTCGAAACCATTTTCTCTTCTAAAGTCACTGAAGACATACCCGACATACCAATTAAAGTGAGTATCAATAGCATTACCAACGAAACGACGAGTACAGCACCGCTTTGCGATTGTTGATACGCCGCTTTATGTAATGGCATTTTTAAATTATCTTTCATATCAGTGATATCCATTTACAATTAACCCGAAAGTTGGCTGCGTATAGCAATGGTTTGAGTAAAAACTTGTCGTGCGCGACCATCGGCAGTGGCTGTCGAATCAATATCCTTATCTAACAAAATATAATCTCTACCCGTTCTGTCGAGCGGCGTATTGTCAGAAAGCGTCATTAAGCCTATTTGCATAGCCACAACATAAGGCCAATCGGCACTGGTCATTTGTGTTGCGGTTAGATAACGAGTAGCACGATTAGGTGTGGATGCATTACCTACGCCATAAAGCACTTGCATATCTTCTACACCAGACACTAATACTACTGAGCTAGCACCAGCGACATCACAGCGCAGCTGATCATTGGTATCAATATAAAAAGTCATTCGAGTAAATATGCCTGGGGTTCCATCAATCGCAACACCGGCACAATCTAATAGCGGCCTAGTAGCATCACCGTCACCTTCCATTCTAAAAGTAAAACTATCTAGCGTCGTATCAGCATCCGTTAATGTCGCGTCGGTGCTATCTGCACCCACAACTATCGCACCCTCATCAAAACCATTTTGTCCGAGCCAATAGGCATTGCTTGCAACCAGATTAACCAAATCAGCCGCATAGTCATCGCCGTTCATGGTCGTAATATCACCCGGATTCAAATAACCCGCCGCACGTGAAGAACGACCAATAAAACTCATACTAAAACGACCAGACTCTTGAATAATCGATTGCGCTCGAATCACATCAAACGCTTGGCGGCTACCCACTGTCACCTGAATAATGCCTGCCAACATAAACAGACCAAGACCCATGGCGATCAATAGCTCGATTAATGAGAAACCTTTTTGTTTTAACATCGTCATTGCAAAACCTTAGTCTTTGAATTTGGCTTTAAATTTGAATCACTAAGCGAATACAGCCATCCGCCGCTGTAGAATTACAACTCGCTCCGGTGACCACTGCACCGTCACGATCTTCATCCCAAAACACTAAAATAGTATATTCAGAGGTACCGTCATTTCTTGTGATAGTGCCAATACCAGAAGGTAAATTAGAATTAGCAATTTGTGTTTGCCATTGAAAAATATCATAAGCGGCTAACGCCACCTCATCACAATTAGCGGTAGTACCCAAACAATCTCCACCGTCATTTGTGCCATCCGTTTCATAATTAGTCGATAATGGATCTGCAGCATCTGTACGATTTGCTCTAAGACGGTCAGCCATATCAGCGGCTAAAATATCGGCGGTCGATCTAAAAATACTGTTTTGCGATTCGCGTACACTTACCGCTTGCATTCCAGCCATACCTAAAACACCTACGGCTAGAACAAATACGGCAACCATTACCTCAATTAAGGTAAAGCCTTTTTGCATCATCAACGTTGATCGCGTTTTTGATTTTTCAATACTATTTAAATTCAAAATATTCATATTTTATGTACAGCCTGCAAGTAGTGCATCGGCCGAATAGGTCAATGAACCGGTGACGGTAAGAATAACTGAGCGTCCATCAATACCCGATCCGCTTTGGCTATCACAAAAACTAATCGTTTCAGCATTACCCACATTCAGACCCGTTGCCGCAAAAGTAATAACCGTTCGTGCTAAGCCATTGGTAATTAAAATATTCGTATTACCACTGTTCGTATCAATTAAACGCTCATTCGCAATATCACGAGCACCCGATCCATCGGCATCGGCAAACACAATCCAACCGTTAGACCAATTACCACTGCAACCTGCTTGATTATTACTGGGGCAAATCGTGACGAACGATTGCGTATTAATGGCTTCACTGCGGGCAATTTTTATAGCCGTAGCAAAAGCATCTCGATAAGAGGCAACGGTATTGTTTTTTATAGCGGTCTGAAAACTCGGAATAGCGACTGCAGCTAAAATACCGGCAATAGCGACAACCACCATCAGTTCTAGCAATGTCATGCCTAACTGGCGCTTTAATCGGCTTTTTAATCGGCTTTTTAATCGGTCTTCTATTGGGTCATGTAATCGAGGCATTACAAACACTTCTCAAGTCACCAAGTTTATTATCTGAATGGATGTGAGACAGACCCTAACTAGGGCTAGTTCCCACAATTTAAACGTTAAGAGAATTGTTGAGCATTACAGGGGGTTAAGCCAGCGGCAGAGGCGCTAACGGTAGACTTCTACTGATAAACGTAAAAAGGATTTTAAAAAATGCGATGAACACGGCAAAAACTGTATTTAAACGGTTTTTGCCCTGCTCTCAATTGACAGGAAGACGCAGCTCTTTGGGCATTGAAAAGGTGATGTTTTCGGGGGTACCTACCTGTTCTTGCGGTAATGTAGCGCCCAGTGACTGCAAATAATCAACCACTTTTTGCACTAAGACCTCAGGCGCTGAAGCACCGGCTGTAATACCCACCGCGCTTTTACCTTCCAGCCATTGCAGCTGAATATCGTCTTCACTATCAATAAGATAAGCCTCAGTACCAATACGCTCAGCGAGCTCTCGCAAGCGATTAGAGTTAGAGCTGTTTGGCGACCCCACCACTAACAACAGATCACAGTCAGCAGACAGCGTGCGTACAGCATCTTGACGGTTTTGCGTGGCATAGCAGATATCATCTTTCTTTGGCCCTTCAATGGCGGGAAAACGCCCTCGTAAGGCATCAATTACCCGCGCCGTGTCATCCATTGACAGCGTAGTTTGCGTCACATAAAACAAGGCTTCAGGATTACGGACAACCAGCTTGGCAACGTCATCTTCGGTTTCAACTAAATAAATATCACCGCCATTTTGAGTATCATACTGGCCCATAGTGCCTTCCACTTCTGGATGTCCATGATGACCAATCAGAATACACTCTTGCCCTTCTCGACTATGACGCACCACTTCCATATGCACTTTGGTGACTAACGGACAGGTGGCATCAAATACTTTTAAACTGCGTTGCTCGGCTTCTTTACGCACAGCTTGTGAAACACCATGCGCACTAAAAATTACGATAACGTCATCGGGGACTTCTGATAGCTCGTCGACAAAAATCGCACCGCGCTCGCGTAAATCTTCAACCACAAATTTATTGTGAACCACTTCATGACGTACATAAATGGGCGCGCCAAATACTTCTAAAGCACGGTTAACAATATCAATAGCACGGTCAACACCCGCACAAAAACCGCGGGGGTTAGCTAATACCAAACTGGCTGATGTGGCAATAATGGAATCGTTCACGCTGGAACCACCTCTACAATATGAACATCAAAAGTAATATCTTTATCGGCAAGTGGGTGATTAAAGTTCACGAATACAGCCTCTGCTTCTACCGAATCAACAACACCGGCTAACTCACCTTTCGCAGCATCGGCAAAACTTAACACTAAACCCGGCTCAAGCGTTGCATCACTGTCTTTTAACATGGGCTCAATTTCATGACGACGAAAACGCTGTATGTTATCTGGGTTGCCCACACCAAAAGCAAACTCTGCGGCAATTACGCAGCTACTTTTTTGGCCCGCAACCATGCCAAACAAAGATTGTTCAAAACCTTCTAGCAAGTTGCCATCTCCAATCGTAAAGCTCACAGGAGGCTTATCGAAATTAGAATCAATAACATCACCCGACGCTAACTTTAAGGCGAAATTCAAAGTCACACGAGTATTTTCTTTTATGGCGATTGAGTTAGCTGTCATTTGCATCGCCTTTTATCTTATTTTTTTCTTGGTCATTAACATCTGCTTTCAGGTCTACCTCTGACGGACCCCAAAAGACATCTGCCAACATAAATATTGCACCAACAGTAATAGCACTGTCCGCTATATTAAAAGCAGGAAAATAATGACCGTCGTAATAGAACAATACAAAATCAACCACTTTACCAAGCAATACTCTATCAATTAAATTACCCACCGCACCGGCAAGAATTAATGTGAGCGCAACAAGTAATAATTTTTGTACGGCTACCAAGCGATGAATCCAAATAACCAAAACGATACTGACCACCGAAGAAATGCCTGTAAACAACCAGCGCTGCCAGCCACCGGCTTCACTTAAAAAGCTCCATGCAGCGCCTTTGTTATAGACTAAAGTAAAATCTAAAATCGGCAGCAAGTTAATTCTTTCGAATTCAAAAAAACTCACCTGCACCCAATACTTACTTAATTGGTCTAGCACAATAATAACGGCAGCCAGCGTATACCAGGCCCAACGCACTGAACGGTTTGTTGAATGGCTCATTAAGCGTATAACCTTTCTTCGCCGTCGCCATCAACATTATCAACACAACGCTGACAAAGCTCAGGATGGGCTTCGATAGCACCAACCTCTGCACAATGATGCCAGCAACGCGCACATTTATCATGCTCGCTTTTGTTAATCACTAATTTCATTGCGTCTAATTCAGTCGCAATGGCATTATCCGGCGCCGCTTGATCACTGACCACGGTTACAGCAGAAGCCATTAACACAAAGCGTAATTCATCTTTAATCGCTAACAGTTGTGTAGCCAATGATTGCTCAGCATAAATAGTCACTTCAGCCTCAAGTGACGCGCCGACAGTACCATTTGTGCGCTCGCCTTCTATGGCTTTATTCACCGCTACTTTTACTTCGCATAGCGTTTGCATGAGTGTCACTTCGCCCTGCGAATCATCTAACAAATTACCTAAGCCTGAATAGACTTCTTCAATGAAAATATTATCGCTGCGTTCACCGGGAATATGTTCGTTAAGTTCGTCGGCCGTAAAACTTAATATAGGTGCAATCCAACGCGTAAAGGCTTCAATAATATGATACATCGCCGTTTGCGCTGAACGTCTAGCCACGCTGTCTGCCTGAGTGGTGTACTGCCTATCTTTAATAATATCGAGATAAATACTGCCTAGATCAACCACGCAGAAATTATGCAGCTTTTGATAAATAGTATGCAGTTGATAATCGTTATAAGCCGTTAGAATTTCTTCTTGCAGTTCTGCCGCACGAGTAATCGCCCAGCGATCAAGTAATAATAATTGATCGTTAGGGAGTAAATCGGCGTTTGGATCAAAGCCTTCTAAATTAGACAGTAAAAAGCGTGCGGTATTACGAATACGACGATACGAGTCGGATACGCGCTTTAATATTTCGTTAGAGACGCTCATCTCACTACTAAAGTCTGTCGCTGCTACCCATAATCTAAGGACATCTGCACCCAGCTCATTGATAACTTCTTGCGGAGCAACAATATTACCCAATGACTTAGACATTTTTTTACCGTCAGCATCAACAACAAAACCATGCGTTAATACCGCTTTATACGGTGCAGTGCCATTCATTGCTATCGATGTTTTTAACGATGATTGGAACCAACCACGGTGTTGATCTGATCCTTCGAGATATAAATCGGCAGGAAAGCTTAATCCTGGCGTACTTTTTAATACTGAATAATGCGTTACACCAGAGTCAAACCAAACGTCGAGCGTATCGGTCACTTTTGTGTAGTCATCAGCATCATCGCCCAGCAATTCAGTCGCATCGAGATCAAACCATACATCAATGCCGTCAACTTCAATACGTTTTGCAACTTGCTCAATTAAAGCAACGGTATTGGGATGCAATTCTTGCGTGACTTTATGAACAAATAAAGTAATTGGCACGCCCCATGTACGCTGACGTGAAATACACCAATCAGGACTACTCGCTAACATACCATCAATTCGTGCGCGCCCCCAATCAGGTACCCATTGCACGCCTTCAACAGCTGCTTTGACTGAATCTAATAAGCCATGCTGCTCCATACCAATAAACCACTGCGGTGTTGCGCGGTAAATTAATGGTGTCTTAGTGCGCCAGCAATGCGGGTAGCTATGACGAATTTTTTCTACCGCTAACAAACGCTGATGCTCTTTTAATACTTCAATAATAGGCTCATCAACTTTATAAACATGCTGACCTGCAAAAAGCTCAGTGTTTTCGTTATAAACACCGTTATCACCGACAAGATTAATCGTTTCAATACCGTATTTTTTCGAAACAACAAAATCTTCAACGCCGTGATCAGGAGCGGTGTGTACACAACCTGTTCCCGCTTCAGTCGTTACGTGCTCACCTAAAATAACCGGCACTTTTTTGTCGTAAAATGGATGGCACAGCGAAACGTTTTCTATTGCTTCACCTTTAAAACGGCCAACAATTTTAAATTCATTAACGTCATAACGTTGAAGTGCCGATTCATATAGCGCTTCAGCCAATACTAAGCGCTGCTTAACACCCTCGCCCACTACACATTCAACAACCACATAATCTAATTCTGCATGCACGGAGACTGCTTGGTTTGCTGGCAGTGTCCATGGTGTGGTTGTCCAAATAACCACACTGATATCACCTTCGCCCTCAAGTCCGCCAATGCTATCGGCAAAGCCTTGTTGGTTTTCTATCGCAAAAGCGACATCAATAGAAAATGAATTTTTATCTTGGTACTCAACTTCAGCTTCAGCAAGCGCTGAGCCACCAACAACACTCCAATACACTGGCTTAAAACCACGGACTAAATGCCCGTTATCAATAATCTTTCCTAACGAACGAACAATGTCGGCTTCAGTTTTAAAATTCATGGTTAAGTAAGGGTTTTGCCAATTACCTAAAACACCTAAACGGACAAAGCCTTTACGCTGACCATCGACTTGTCGCGTTGCATACTCGCGACATTTTTGTCGAAACGTTTTGTAGTCAACCTTAACGCCGGCCTTACCTACTTTGGTTTCTACCTTGTGCTCAATCGGCAAGCCATGACAATCCCAACCTGGCACATAAGGCGCATCAAAGCCTTGCAAGGTTTTCGATTTAATAATGATATCTTTTAATATTTTATTCACCGAGTGACCAAGATGAATTTCGCCATTTGCATAAGGAGGGCCATCATGCAAAATAAAAGTTTCTCGGCCAGCAAACTTTTTGCGAATCTGTCCGTACACATCGGCTTTATCCCAGGCTTTTAAACGCTGTGGTTCACGCTGGGCTAGGTTCGCTTTCATCGCAAATGCCGTTTTTGGCAAATTTAATGTTTGCTTGTACTGATTTTTCTTGTCTTCACTCATAGGGATATTAATCAAACCTGTATTAAAAAAATCTAACGAGAAAACTTAACGTAAAAACTTAACGTAAAAACTTAACGTAAAAAATAGTCTTTCGCGGTATTAACATCTCGATGAATTTGCTGCTTAAGCAAATCGATCGAATCAAATTTTTGTTCTTCACGCACTTTTTTACGAAACCTAACATCAATACGTCGACCATATAAATCAGCATCAAAATCCAATAAATGGACTTCAAGAATCGCTTTAATCGATGCATTAACTGTCGGTCGACAACCCACATTAGCAACACCCGGCAACCATTGATCAGCATTGGCGTCGCTACCTTGAATATTGACCTCAACCGCATAAACGCCTGACATGGCTGCCCGCAGACGATGCAGTTCAACATTGGCGGTTGGCACTTTTAATACGCGCCCTAATTGCTTACCGTAAACCACCTTACCTGAAATACTGTATGGCCGGCCCAGCAACTCTTCTGCTTCGCCAAAATCACCCGCTTCGAGTAACTGGCGAATACGTGAGCTCGAAATACGATGCCCTTCGAGCTCCAGCGTTGTTGTATCTTCAACAGTAAAATCATGTTTACGCGCTAAAGTGTTTAACAGTTCAAAATCACCGGCTCCATCACGCCCAAAACGTAAATCATCACCAACGACAATATGCTTGGCATTAAGGCCGTTAACAAATACCTGCTCAATAAAATCCGTTGCTTCCATATTACGCATGCCATCATCAAAGCGAACTAAGATGACTCTATCAATACCTAGCGCGGCAAAACCTTCGCATTTTTCTCGAAAGCTCATTAATCTTGGCGGTGCATCTAGCGGCGCAAAGTATTCCCTTGGCAACGGCTCTAAGGTGACAACCACCGACGGTAAGCCGGCTTCTTTGGCCCGCATACGTAAATGATTGAGCACAGAGCGATGCCCACAGTGCAAACCATCAAAGGCGCCAATGGTTAACACCGAGCCCGCTTTGCCGGAGCTAGCGTGACCGTGCTGATCTTTTAAATTGTGTATGCCGCGAACCAGCTCCACCGACCACTCCAAACGTATGTAGAAAGAATAGCAACCTTAAATTAGCTGGAGATTATATACTTAGTCGACTTGGAAAATCGCGGTTCTAGAGTAGAAAAACTACCGGCTTCTAGCGCTTTTTAACCCGCCTCAGGCGATTTGAACTGCTGCACTCTGACACCCAATACCCACAAGGCAATAAGATAGGTGGTTAAACCAGCTATACACAGCATCGACAAGTCATAACAACGCGCTGTCCAACTCGCTGCCGCCCACGATGATAGCTCTGGTAATAGCCAAACAAGCACGGCAACCATGGCTAATACAGCTAACAGCACTTGTAACAATAAGCGCCAGTAGTCGCTCGTCAGTAGCCCACCCTTGCCAGCACTGCTATCTGTTAGCAGCTTATTGACCGACAGCCCTCTAAACAGCAACCACGCATTAAGCGCAGCCGATAACGAGGTGGCTAATGCCAAGCCAACGTGACCTAACTGCCAATAATGATGCAAAATCAATACAAATATTAGGTTTAACACCATATTGGAGACCATGGCGATAATGCCAATACGCACAGGGGTTTTCATATCTTGTTGCGCATAAAACCCGGTAGCTAGCACTTTAATGGCCATAAAGGCCATAAGTCCTAAAGCATAGGCACGAAGACTATAAGTCGACATAGCCACATCGGCGGCGGTCATTGCCTGATATTGGAACAAGGTGAAAAGAATAGGTGCAGCCAAAACGATTAATGCCGCCGTTGCTGGAATAGCGACTAAGGTAATACAACGTAAGGCCCAATTTAATGTAGCTCTAAAGCGCGCCGCAGACCCACCGTTAGACTCTTCACTCTCGGCGCTCAAGTTCTGTAACTGCAATCGAGATAAGCCTGGCAATATCACTGTGGCAATGGCAATACCAAACACGCCTAATGGCAACTCGGCTAAGCGATCAGAATAATACAACCAAGACACACTACCCGTGGGTAAAAATGAAGCCAGTACAGTATCGAGTAATAAATTAATTTGGCTCACTGAAACACCAAAAATGGCAGGCACCATTAAGATTAAAATCTTTTTAACGCCGGCATGCTTAAGGTCCCATTTGGGTTTAGGCAGACGATCAATTTTAGCCAGAAATGGTAATTGGAATAACCACTGTAAAACACCTGCAAACAACACCGCCCAGGCTAAGGCGTAAACCGGCTGTGAAAAAAACGGCGTAGCAAATAAGGCAAAACCAATTAAGGATAAATTGAGTAACACGGGTGTAAAAGCGGGCACCACAAAGCGATCGTAGCTATTAAGAATAGCCCCTGCAAAGCCGGTTAATGAAATCAATAATAAATAAGGAAAAGTGATGCGTAACATTTGCTGTGTTATGGCAAACTTTTCAGGTTGGTCAATAAATCCTGGCGCAAAAATAGCGGTAACCACTGGCGCAGCCAACACCACTAAACCCACCAACATAAATAAAGTACCGCCAAGCACGCCGCACACGGCATTAATTAGTCCTTTAATAGCCGCGACATTGCCTTCGGCCTCATAGCGCTGACGATACTCGGATAACACCGGCACAAAGGCTTGCGCAAAAGCGCCTTCAGCAAATAATCGTCGAAGAAATTGGGGGATTTTAAACGCAACAAAAAACGCATCGGCATAACCACCCGCACCAATTAGCCGCGCTATAACGACATCTCTTACCAGGCCCATTACACGCGAAAGCATGGTCATGACGCCCACGACTGCGCTGGAGTTTAATAAGCTAGGGGCTGCAATGGCTTTATTGCTATTTGAAGGCTTATCCAAAATAGATTGCCTGTAATTGACGTGCAGCTTTATTGTTTATGATCAGCATCATCAGCGATTACTGAAATCGGCTACCGGTATACCAGCGCACGGCTTGCGCGCTGTCATCCACTTTATCAACGACATCTAACACCAATGCAAACAACGACATACGAAGCACAATACCATTATCAGTCTGACGGAAAATGGCGAGATTAGGATTTTCATTTAAATCGCTATCCAACTCATTGGCTTCGGCTCTAGAGTCACGCGGTAAGGGATGCATAATGACGGTATTGGGTTCACAGTGCTGGGTATAAACACTTTGATTTAAACGGAATTTGCCTCGGTATAAATCAGCCTCTTCTTTAGTTCCAAAACGCTCTTCTTGAATACGCGTCGAGTAGACAATATCGACATGTGAAATACTCGACTCAAGATCATCAGAAATAATAACGCGGTGATTGGCTTCGCGAAGCACTTCGACCAGCGCCTCTGGCATTTGTAATGCCTCAGGTGATACCAAATGCAATTCAATATTTTTATAACGCGATAACAATTTAGCCAGCGAGTGTACGGTTCGACCATGCTTAAGATCACCAATCATACCGATACGCAGGCCATCAATGCCCCGCCCTTTACCAATTAATTCTTTTTCGATGGTGTATAAATCGAGTAAAGCTTGTGTGGGATGCTCATTAGCACCATCGCCACCATTAATAACGGGAACGCGACTGGCTGAGGCAAACTCACTTACCGAGCCCTCGGCAGGATGGCGCATAGCGATAACATCACTGTAGCCGCTCAACACTCTAGCGGTATCGTACAAAGATTCACCTTTAGCCAAGGCCGAGTTTTCAAAACCCGTTGTTTCTCTTACCTCACCACCCAGCAGGTTAAACGCACAACCAAAGCTAACACGCGTTCGCGTACTGGGCTCAAAGAACATATTGCCGAGAATGGCACCATCGAGCACTTTTGTGACTCGATGACGCTGAGCATAGGGCTCCATCATTCGAGCAACATCAAATATGCGGTCAATATCTACACGTTCAAACTGATCTATGGACAGGATATGACTACCAATAAAATCCATCCAATACACTCCGTCATGCTATTAATAGGGTTGGCACCTAGCCTCTGGCAACACAAAAGGCATAATGCGAGTAAACACCAGTCTAAACTGCGCCAGAATGATCGCCAAGGCTTCTAGGCATCGACTGTCATTATTCCCCTATATAGGACCTCTAACCGAAGCTCTAACAGAACAGCTAGTTACCACTGAAACCAATACGCTTGATATCGATAAACCGTCAGTAATGAATAGCGAACGTTCAAGATACCTATGATAAGCGGTTTAAATAATGGGTGGTTTAAATACTATGAATCAAAACGAGAAAAGCCCACATGCCTTGCTTAGTACAAGGTATGTGGGCTAAAAGCGAAAAACAAGAGGTGAAGAGATGGAGAAATGAGCAAGCTGAGGTAAAAAAATCAGAATCAATCGAATTCGACTATTGCGTGAGTACCTAAATGGAATCTCGCTCAGACATACGTAAATGACTCACGAGACTGTAGATATCGGTTGCAGCACCCCATATCTGTGGCTCGTCCACATCTGCATAACTGCAGCGAAGCTGAAGCGCCTGCCATAAATCAAATTTTTGATCTCGCGTTGGCTGCATTAACTGCGGGTACCACGATTTAAGCTTTAGTTCTCGACAATAGAAAAAATTAGAAAATTCTGCGCCGTAAGGGTTATTTCTAAAGCGAATAACCTCTTCACTGTGCGCAGTACCGCCATTACTATTAGTTTGTTCGTAGAGCACATCAAGAAGATGCTTTTGTAACGTACGTGTTCGTTCATCAATAAACATGGCAAAGTCCTTTACTAGCCTATCCCTAACCGAGTGCCGATTTTTCATCATCAACATTCAGATTCTGTGTCACACCCTCGCTGCTGTGACATTTTGTGGAAGCGGAGATTAATAGAATCACAAGATTCATACAAGTCACCATTGAGAGCCGCAATTAAAAAATGCCGACTCAGTAACCTTTTAGCAACCGTCTATACATCGATCACAGTTTAGATCACTATGACCAAAATGCTTTTTGGCAGCTACTATCACCTTCATATACAATGAACGGGTCGACAATAACGAAAAGAGATTGTGGTATGTTTGTGGTGGGGCTAACAGGTGGAATAGGTAGCGGGAAATCTGCCGCGGCGACAATATTTGCCAAACTTGGCGTAACGGTTGTGAATGCTGACAACGTCGCTAGAGAAATCGTCGAACCCGGTAGCGAAGCGCTTAAAGCCATTGCCCAGCACTTTGGCCAAACGATATTACTTGATGATGGCAGCCTCGATAGAGCAGCTCTGCGAAAGAAAATATTTTCCGATGCGGAATCAAGCCACACCGCTAAGCAGTGGCTAGAAAATCTGACTCATCCGTTGATTCGCCAACGTATTATGGAACACTTGAACAAGAATAAAAGTAAGAGTGAAGCCGACTACCGCATACTTGAATCACCATTACTAATGGAAACGAATCAACATAAATTAGTTGATCGCTTATTACTAATCGATATACCGCAATCATTACAAATTGAGCGAACAATGGCTCGCGACCATAATACCCAAGAACAAGTGGATGCCATTATTGCTGCGCAAATGTCTCGAGAAGACAAACAATTACTCGCTAATGATAAAATAGAGAATATCGGCACACTGGCAGAGCTTGAAAAAAAGGTATTAGCGATACACGCTCAATACCAACAACTTGCTAGCAAACAAAATTTAATTAATCACTAAGTCAATAAACAGCAACCAAGCAGCAGCATTGAAAAAACAAAGACCAAGGAAGCAAAATGAAACAAGAGATAGAAAAGCCAACACTCTCAGTAGACTGCCCTAGTTGTAAAACCAGCATTCAATGGACTGAGAAGTTTCCCGAGCGACCGTTTTGCTCAGTCCGCTGTAAAAACAATGATTTTATTGGTTGGGCAAATGAAGAACAACGCATTGCCGGCTCATCAAGCTACGATGATATTTTTAGTGAAAGTGAATTTAGCGATAGCTGAGATAACTTAACTCAATCACTGTCATCGTATAAAACTAATAAAGTCTCTCCGCATCATTGATTAACCACCCACTACAACATTCTTCGTAAAAATTTTTACAATGCAAACAATACGTAATACTGTATATTTAAACAGTGCAATGTTAAGATTTTGATGGCAACATACCCTCTTCTAGAGCAACACACTATCTGACGCCAACAAAGGACTTTGAAGATGATAACCACCGCGATAGACCAACAAAACACACAAAGCTCATACCCTAATCCTTATACAAACACAGCCAATGTTTATTTACTAAAACACCCTAGCATAGAAGAGCCTCTCAAGCCCTATGCTGATTTTCAGCAACTAAAAACAGCGAAAGTTAAAGCAGCAAAAATTAAACCAAGAAAAAGCACAGCGGCACAAAAGACGAAACCGTTTATTCAGCTCCAAGGAGAATGGTTAGCAAAAGCTGGATTTTCAACTGGTAAACATTGCTTGATAGAAGTTTACAAAGGGATGCTGGTGATTACGCTGGATGAGCCTATTCACTCGGAAGAAACAATTACTTAGATAATGGGTGCGCGGTTGCTTTTAAAGGGCCGCGACTTTGGTTTTTTTAGTTTTAATTTTTGAGGTCAAGATTAAGGTCGTCGGGGGTGGCCCGACAGCCAGTCACTTTTTGTCAACAGCAACAAAAAGTAACCAAAAAATGCCGTAAGCTTAACGGCGAAGCTTAACCACGACGGGTGCATCTCGTAGGGT
>ENA-OQVM01001234-OQVM01001234.1-marine-metagenome-genome-assembly--contig:-NODE-1234-length-34894-cov-23.894218_pt1 | contig 34894 bp, 22 predicted proteins | sample MGYA00237776_ERZ505498 | MGnify/ENA primary metagenome ERZ505498 (study PRJEB26159, sample SAMN06265151) | marine metagenome | isolation source: Helgoland LTER site | place: Germany:Helgoland, sampling...
ATGTAGGTCGATAAATCCATCTCGGTCGCAGGGTTTGAGGCTTCAGAATCAATTTTTTTGAAGATCAAATCAGCAGCAGCTTTGGACTGATCCCCCAATCGCATTAACAGAAATTCGTCTCCATCTTTGGCAGCTGGGTCAATATTATAAACTCCACCAGAGACAGGACTTGGAACATCAGGATCTTGGAGTATCAATTCTATGGCAGGTCCTTCAACTCCAACCCTAGATGTAAACTCCCACGCTTGATCTACAGATTTCCATTGCCACAAGTGATCTCCGAAATCATTAAAGGCACCGTTACTATTCATATCTATCGATAGGAAGTGATCTTTGGTCAAATCCAGTGAGTCAAACTCCACCACGGCAGGTGTTGTTGTAGTTGCCACAGTGAATGCAGCGTTTCCAGAACCAGAAAAATCAAGTGGAATATTGGTTAGAGTTGAACCGTCGCTAACTTCTAGAAATAAGCTAGATGACACATCTGACGCTTGAGTGATCCCTGATGTGTCTTCGTATGGGCTCGAAAGTAAGAAAATAGAACCCGCTGATGGCACCGCGGCAATGCTATAGGGACCCTCTTCGATATTAATCGTGGAGTCATCAGCATTCCCAAATCCATCACCCGCGACATCGTATGTGAGATCAAATTTTCCATAAGGGCTGCCATCAGTAATTGTAATTCTAGCAGTGAGATTGATTTCGTCCTTTTCAAAAACTGCATTCCCGGTAGTTGGATCAAAGTCTAACGAAACATCAGCGCCAGAGGTATCCGTCAAGTTTAATCGAGAAACGATCGTGTCTTGCGTATCTTCAGCAATTATTCCTTCGTTAATATACAAGATCGGCTTGTATGTATCTGAAACTCCCAAACTAATAGCTGCAGGTGCATTTGTAGCTTCAAAATTTGGTTCGCTCGCATCGATAACGCCATCACGATCAAGATCTATCGTAAACTTGAAAATATCCTCGTACCCGAACCCTTTGAACGCATTTAGGTCTGCTGTTTCAAATGTCGTCGCCGCAACATCCAGAGAGTCTAATATTACAAAGTTGAACGCAGCTGATGCCAGGTTATCAAAACTACCATCACTTAATTTCTGCGAGACAATAACATCTGGTGCGGTCACGCCAGTCCAATCAAAAATGTATAGATCGCCGTAAGGCATGCCAATTTCTGCTTCAATCGTCGGACCTGAAATTGGGAAGTCAAACAAAGATATCTCTGCACTTTCTGCAAACGCAGAACCACTTGAACCATACCCTACTTCTAATTTCTCATATCCATCGCTGATTGCGCTCGAAATAGCCGTTTCGATGTCGACCAAATCAATTTCATAGACCCCTGAGGAGCCTGAAACAAACGAATCCCATGTTTGCACCGATGGATTAGGCGTCAGTACATCGTCCGCGTCAATGAATTGAAATACCAGCGATGATCCCACAACTGAATTATCAGATATGTTTATATCTAAGGTTTCATCGTCTGCCACTGATGGCTCTGGATCATCAACTGATAGTGATATGGGATATACAGTTTCTCCATTAATGTTAATTGTTTGTATCTCTGATCCGACCGTTACCTTAAGCGTTGTATAGGCTGGTGTGATGCCCTGTTCTGCAGACATACTGTCTCGAATGACGGACCAAGGAACAGAGAACACGCCTGTCGAAACTGTTGCAATTCCAGCAGATACATTTGGTACATCTGCTGGAACAGTAAGCGTTATTTCTTCTATCGATTCACTACTACTCGCTTTTACAGCAAAGGAAATGTCGCTTATAGGATCAGTCACGCTTTGCGTCATATCCGTAATGAAAAGAAAATCAGCTGTGCCTTCATGATCAATTTTATCTTCCAAGAGAAGTGACGAAGACCGCATGCCATCAAGTGAGGTCACGTCATTTGCAGGGATTATAAACTCGCCAGACTTGTCACCTACAGCGTTACCCTCAGATACCCGGATCGTGAGCTCTCCATAAGAATTTAGATCAACGAAAACTGGAGATGTTTCATCGGATGCCATATTGTCGAGAGCATTGGCAATGTCTTGAAATTGTAAATCAAAATACCCGTCAGAGCCATAAATCATACCACTTAAATCAGTGGAGATATCAACAATTTTACTCGAAGGACTTGTCGATGTGTCTACTAATTCAACGATAAGAGTGTCTGCCGCCTTCTGACTACCTTCAATGATTAACACCTTATCTGCATAAGGCCCTGTGCCCCACGTCTCCCCACGGACAAGCAAATTACTTGTCTCAAAGACGCCTTGTTGAATTTCCGCCGAAATCTCAACTGCATCAACCGGCAAGCCACCCGCGTCAACCATCCCCAGTGCGGGTATCGAATATGAAGTCAAATCAATGCCAGCGGTCTCAATGGTGGCTAGAACGACGCCCCAATCTATTTCGAAATAGCCTGATCCGGATTCACTTTCAAACTGTGCAACGTTATCTATTGATATACTCACAAGAGAATCTGTAACCATCGCAAGTTCTTCAAAACTGAAACCGTCCATCTCGAAAATGCCAAAATTTAAATCGCTTGGTGAAAGAATTGTATCCGCGCCTGGATGTTTAATTTCAAGAACAAATTCACCCGATTGAGGGACAATATAATTCGAAAGATAGCCACCTTCACTGGCGATTTCATGGCTATCAAAGATTCCGAAAGAGTTCAGGATAGCGCTCAGATAATTAACGTCGACACTCATCTTATCCGTACCGTCAGAAAGTACAGCACCACTGGAATCAAGCACCTTACCAGTAGTAATCATTCCACCAATCGGCTCAACACTACCGTATTCGTTCATACCAACTTGAAATGTTCCTCGGAATTCAACTTGATATGACGATGAAGAAATGCGGATACCTTCAAGCTCCATGGTATCTGGATTAAAAAGTTCGACGAATTGGGTTTCATTGTCTGCAAAATCAGTCGACAATGCTATAAAAAGGGCGTCTTGATCAACATAGTTCGTACTATCAATTAGTGTCCAACTATCGATACTAAGCGTATCTGTAACATCAACTTCAGCTTCCTTCCCATCTGCGTCTACAGCATATATCTTATCAGTCTGTGGGCCGTCCTTGGTCCACTTCACCATCAGTCCGTCTGTAATCTCAAAACCAGATGTTATTTGCCCACCTTGGCTATAGTTGAATTCCCAAGACCTTGACTCTCCAGCACCTGTTTCTGAACCAGTTTCTTTCTTGAGAGTGCCAGCTTCGTAGTATTCTTGAAATTGCGAGCGGTTGTTTAATACCCCATTCCATTCCTCTACATTCGAATTTCCCACCCAAATCCACGGCCAATAGGTATCCACTGCGTTGCTATCGTGTGCCTGGTAATCCTTTCCAACGCCCCAATTATCTGCATCTTGATACCATGACCATTTCATAACTTTACCGAGTGGCGTACCGTCAGCCTTATAATAGGTCGTTTCGCTATTTCCTGGATTTTGAGCAGTATAATTTGAATCTACGGTTGTTGGGGTCCCTTCGGCATCCCAATTATTGACAGATTTCTTTGAAGCGCCAATGAAATAGGATGCAATTTCAGTGGGAAACGTATCACTTGCGTCTACATCAGCAAGGCTGGATTGATCGACTTCACGTGATTTCATGGAGCCGTCAGAATTATATTTTATGACTTCTCCACGATTTGTTTCTTTCCCCCCCAAGTAAGACTCGTTGCTTAAACTGTAGTCCGACTCAGAAATCCACTCCCATGTGATATCGGCACTACTATCAGACCAATCAATATTTTTACTCGCGACAGCTTCATCCGTTAAGCGACCATTTTTGTTCACCTGGGTATAGAAATCAGCACTCGATGTATCGCCATTCGAAAGAGCAGCCCCCGAAGATTTTTCAACTCGATAATTTGAATTAATCCAACCATCACTGCTCACATTTATGTTGCCCAGCCAGTTCCAATCCAAACCGTTGAAATTTACATTTTCATTGCTAACCGTTGAATTTGATCCAGACCATGTATCAACCCACGAGCTCTTATCTAAATACAACGAACCAATTTTTGTACCATCTGCTAGGAAAAGATTAATTTCTTTATTTTCCCAGCTTCCCCATTCATCGGTTTGACTATCCGACCAGCCTTCTTTGTAAAGCAATTGCCCAGCGGCTGTTGCATCAGCGACCCCACTGTATGAACTTGCAATTTGGTCAAGAATGGTTGCGCTATCTATATAATTATAATCTAAACCAGCTTGGCCTATGAGAGTGGCCAGATCAGTTCCAAGGACATTACCGCTGAGTTCTGACACGTCTCCTGCGCGTGAAGTTACTTGCCAATTTCCATCAAAAATAAGTGTTTCGCCGTCCCTGGTTTCCTTTCCGCCCAGGAAAGTGTCGTCATCTGCGTAGTCCCAGGACCAAGAGCTGGTATCAAAGGAATTCTCAAAACCACCCTTTTGCGTATATCCACTGACAGATGCTTCCGTCGTTCCGTCTGATAAAGTATCTCCCACACTAAAATTAACTGTATAATCAAACCACTTATCTACTTGACCATCAAAGTAATGTGTATTTTTACCACCAGCCCATGCCCAAGGATAGGAAGCATTAGAACTGTCATATGTCTCGTAGTTCTCACCGACACCCCAATTCCCTTGTGCGTCCGACCAAGACCAGTTATTTATTTTGCCAACAACATTATCTGAGCTGTCATAATAAGTCGTCTCATTATTTAGAGGTGTGAGAGTGACTTCATTACCGTCCTTATCGGTATATTTGAAAGCAGTCGTATTGTTTGATGACGTATCATCATTGAAATCATCCCAGTTCTGCACCGACTTTTTTACTGCTGTTGCAAAGACTTTGCCCACTTCAGCTTGCTCTGCGCTCGTTAACGCCTCAAGCTTCATATCTGACAGGTCTATATCCGTCCCTTTGACAGTCCAATCAGCGTTAAAAGTAGTCTTGAGGCCGTTATTCGTCTCATATCCACCAAGAAAATCACCCCAGAGATCACCGTTCTCCTGATATGCGTAATCCCAATACGAGACCCATTCCCATTTGATATCTGAGGAACCGCCATCCCAAGCAATGTCATTGCTTACAGTGTCTGTAAGAACGGCTTGCAAAGCCGTATCGTCGACGCGACCATTTTTATTAATTTCTGTATAAAAGGCAGCAGATGAAGCATCACCATTCGTAAGAGTAGTCCCGGAGGCTTTCTCTTGTCGTGTATTGGACGAGATCCAGCCATCACTACTTACGTTAAAACTACCTACCCATTCCCAATCTGATCCATTAAAGTTCATACCTTCATTAAAGTTTGAAGATGAAGATGCTGAGTCGATCCATGTATCTTTATGCAGGTTAATACTGCCAAGCTTGCTTCCATCGCTGGCAATAAGTGTTATTTCTTTATTGCTCCAACTCCCGCCATCACTGAAAGTTTCACTACCTTCCCAACCAGTCTGATAAGTTACTGCGGCCCATGCGTCATCTAGTTCTGTGCCAGATAAACTTGAAAAATATGTCGACTTTATTTCAGCCTCGACTTTTGCCTCATCAATCATTTTGAAGCCCATGTCAGTCACGATATTAGCCAAGGCACCATCAAGGGTAGTCAGACTACTTACGTCAAAGCTTCTAGATAAAACCTCCCAATTCGCATCATAGGTTGTTGTCTCACCGTTGCGTGTTTCCTTACCACCTAAAAATGAACCATCTGAAATTGCATATTCCCATTCCCAAGAATCTGAAAATTCAACATTTCCATCACTATCAAGGGAGCTCCAGCTACCTTTTTCAACGCGGTGCGCCACTTTACTATCCGTAGCTGCGACCTCAGTTGTTTCATTATACCACCGGCCGTAGCTGTCCTGGCCACCGTCCGCGAGGAAGTTCCATTCATTATCAAAAAATGAATACCCGGTGGCGCTATTTCCATCGGGATCATTCCAAGTGTAAGTATTTTTGTAACCTACGACGTCATAGCTTGATCCAGCGGCTTTAAGATATGTAGTCTCGTTAGTGTCACTATCAACAGTCAAGGCAAGCTCTGTGACCCCTGTTGTGTATGCCGTTGGCAGATCATTCCAAGCTGCGTCAGTCGAAGTAATTGTTGTTGAACCAGCCGGCAAACCTTCGACTTGGCTTTTGGTAACGGCCCACGTTGAATCAAACTCAGTGGTTGTTTTTGCACCACCTGCCTTTTCTTCGATTTCTTTTGCAGCCTCGAAGCCACCATCGAGAATTTCATGTTCCCAAAGGTGGCTTTCTAAAACATCATCATTTTCATCTAATGTTTGGAAATAACCGACCTCCGTATAATTTTCTTTTCCCTCCTCAAATGGGTTATAATCACCCGAAATTGTGGAGCCAGCGGGTTTGGTCTCTTTGTATTCTCGAACCGTAACAAAAACTGTATTTTCGTTGGTATCTTCAATTTTTTCGCCAATTTCATTTAACTTATCGTCAAAAAACGTAGTTACCGTCACACCCGTTTCTTCACCAGAACCATCAAGCTCTTTGGTTACAAGTAAGTATCCACTGTCGAGCGTGAACGCATTTCCATCGATGTCTGAAGCGACCACTGTAACAGAATTTGTAGAAGTGAGTTTAGTATAAGACATTTTTATTGCCTCTCTATGCTACGTCGAATGTGAAAGTAAGTACTTCATCAGTACCCGTTAAGTTGACTGTTTCTGTAATTATCAAATCGCCGTTACCATCAAGCGAAACAGGACCGTCTAACGTCACTGTAAGCCTATCATAACTTAAGTTCCATTGATACTTTCCTGCATCGGGCGAAGCGGGAAATCCAGATATATCATCTAATTTGCTTTGAAAGTCAGTATGGCCAGAAGTAGTATCGTCCACAGCGCGTGTAAATCGGAAAAGTAGTTCATCGCCGGCTTCCAACACACCAGAAGTGCCAGCGTCAACCAAAACGTCCGCAGAATTTAAATTACTGATATTAATGTTGGAGTTATCTGACAGGTTTTTACCCGCGGGAATGTCAGAAGTAACAAGCATTTTATTTCCGTAAAGATCATATACGTTTGCTTGCGCATCAATTACGTCTGTGATGTCCAAGTTGCTCGCAGTATCGGCAGCACCAATTGTGTATATACCAGTCAAAACATTCCCACCAGCAGCATCGGAGTCAAAGCTAAGGTCAACAGTCTTTTGGCTACTTAATTTTACTCTCATTGTAGAACTTGAGTGTAGCACCTCATCAAATGTAATGGACAGTGGGATTTTCCCATTCTCATATCCATCGATTGGATAACTCCCTCCCGCGGCTGAGTATGTTCCGTCCGGAAAATCGTTGGGCTTTGTATCGACCGAGACAATCTTTGGAGCGGTATTATCATCAAAGGTAATTGGTACCGTCATAGCAGTGCCGTATGTATTCCCAGCGGCATCTCCAAAGAATCCCGCTGCGATGGTTATTTTATCTGCGGACCCACTTAGGTTTGCAAAATCAATACCATAAGCAGACTTACTTTCTAGAGTTCCCGGGTTTTTAAGCTCAATTTCAAGTTTATTGGTGGCAGTAACAAAAGCACCCTTACCAGTTGCTGAGGAAATTTCTGCGTTAGTTATGGAGAAAATCTCTGTAGAACCTGACTGCCAGGAAATCGCTACACTACCGCTTCCAAGCTGAGAACTGATATTTTTTGTGGCACTTGTTTCTTCAACGATAGCCGTGCTCTGAGATGAACTCGCAAATAAGTAATCACTAGATGTCGTCAGTATCAGCTTATTTGTACTAGGGTTGTAGTTTGCAGCAGTGATACTCAACTGCGGCTTTGCTCCGTCGACCGCAAATCCCATTAAGGTATCTGACGCGATAGCAGATAGACCGGTTGAAGTTGGCGTATACTGACCAGAAACAGCTAGGCCATCAGCTGTATTCGTTCCTTTGGTGAAATTAACAAGTTTGAGGTTATCAGAAACATCTCCCGCCGCGACTAGCACGGCGTTTGAGGATCCAACAAGCGTCTCGGCAATCAGGTCCGTTCCGTTAGATGTTGCCTCAAAAAGTAATGGCGTATCCGCGCTGTCACGCGTCTTGAGTTCGGCAGTGAATTTTGAACCCTTTGACACACCCGAACTCAACTCGGCTTTGAATTTAAGTGTATCACCAAACTTCAAAGTTGAACCCGACGTTCCTGCGGCGACCCAAGCTGAACCCGCCTCATTCCAGTAATATAGCTGCGAAACGCTGGGGGCGGTGGATGCAGATCCCCCGTTTTCATAAGTAAGCCCCGTAATGGCTACTGAATCTGAAGACGATGCCGTTCCGCTCCCATCTAAATCCGCGTAATTCCCAGCTTTATCTCGGATGAACCCTTCATAAATTTTTAGAGAGTCGACGTTTTCAGTCAGCGTGCTGGAAGCACCGTAATTTGCAAAATTAGCATCTCCTTCAAGTAACGTCCCACCTGCATCAGTAAGCTTTATTGTAAGCGTCGTATTCGCCTCATTAATCTTCGCACTTGTTACATAAGTTGTATTTGCAGCAGTTGGGTCGAGACCTGCAGCATCATTGAGTTTGATTTCCTTACCATCACTATCAATCACCCAATTAAATTTTGACCAATCAAGATAGGATTTTATATCCTGCTGCTCGTCGGCTGTTTCCTCAATTTGAGTAAAGGGGTTTGTAGATTTAGCTGTCAAAATTATTGAGTTAGTGGAATGATCATATTTCGCTGATTGAAGCTGCGCTGCAGGCGCTGAACGGTCAACAAATATGTCACCTGTAGAAGCGGTAATTTTAGTGATACCTGACAAAGCTATATCGGACGCAGTCGCTAAGTTGCCAGCCAAGTCTTGAAGTGCAATTAGGTCCGTGCCCGCGGTAAAAGACAGTGATGCTCCATTAACACTAATAGCATTTGTCTGATTATCCTGAGAGGTCGGCTGAAAGTTACCAGTTAAGGTCGTACCTGCATCTGCAGCTGTTAATTGTATTGCGTAGGGTCCAGAGTCACGTTGTGAGTTAGACACATTCAACTGCACAGTCATTGAGGAACCGGCTTTTACCGACTCACTCATAGTGGCAACAATGCTTATTGGATCACTATCAGGACTTATTTTATCCCCATCACTCGCACCCGTTATAGAAAAGCTTGCGAGAGATGGTGCAACCGTATCGTTCACAATATTTACATCGGATGGCAAGCTCTGGGTCAAGCCAGCAATAAACCCATTAGAAATTGAAAATGTGTCTGTTATTGCACCACCAACATTTGCATTTGTCACGACGGCGGCGGTATCTTTTAAAACTACATCAATCGCAAGCGAACCAGTCCTTGCAATACTTTCGATGTCGGTATTTTGTACTGTTACGGCGGTTGTTCCATCAATTTTCCAAGTAAAGTAATCTTTAAAATTCGCATCGCTTATCGCACTTGTAGTCAGACCATCTAAGTCTTCTCCATATAAACTCAGCGTCTTCGTTGATGCTTTGTAGTTGGCAGAGGTGATGGTCGGTATTTTCCACTTGATATCGTCTGTGCCAACACTCGTATTTTCTGCAGAATCCTTAAAAAATCCCGCACTAATTTCGAAGTAATCCCTCGTATTATCTGTACCAAGACCAAATTCTGTCATTCCCTCAACGGCTGATGCAACAGAACTCGACAGTACAATCGTTGCCCCAGTCGATGACACACTAACTGTACCTTCTGAAGAACTAAAAGTTTCATCCGTAGTTGTCGCACCATCATTATCGATATCAAGCTTCAGCTTTGAAAGATCTAAATCAGCAACATCATCAAATCCTGTTCCAACAATTGTGATTGTATCAGTCGCCGTGTCATAAGAAATTGATGAAACAGTCACAGACGGTAAAATACTGTCGAGCGATGCGCCTAAAGACTTACCGGCCAATCCTGATGCAATCGTCGATGACATTTCATAAGTTTCGGTATCATTCGGAACAACATTTATTTTTGCGCTTGAAATTGACAGATCGCTAGCCGTCGCATTCACTGGCACTTTGTAGGTGCCTTCAAACTTATTTGTTGAAGAGTTATAATCGAGGGTTACTTCGGCATTTGGCGAAGCGGCCCCTGCAACCCCTGATACATTCAGGGTCAAAACAATATTCGAGCCACCCGTAAATATATTAGTGCTATTATCGAGCGCTACTTCGATTGTGACCTCGTCCTGCCATCCAAGTGCTTTATCAGACGTCCAATCGCTTGATGTTACGGTAAGTGGGCTTGATGCCAACTTAACAGCTGTTTTGTTGCTTACGACTGGCGCCGCCGGGCTACCGCCACCGCCAGACGGTACAACTACTATAGGAATTTCAACGATTTCTTCCGCTACGTCTTCGTTTTTAGGCCCCTGAGCAGCGTCTTCGTTTTCAGGACCCTGAGCAGCAATTACTTCTTCCCTCGTTGCTGTCGCGGCAGTAACGTTTTCTGCATTTGCAAATGAAATCGTTGCTGTTGACCCAGTAGTTGCAGCTCCCTTTACCTGTACCTGCAGGTCAGTTGAAACAGCAAAAGCCGCCTTCGAGGCATCCGAGGTCAAGTCAGTTACCTCAAATATTTGTTTGTTAACATTTGCAACCGCATCATTTAGATCGGAGGCCACCGCTTCAAATTTTGCCGAGTCAACGCTGGCATTTTCTGTTAATTTAATCCCCACTTTTGAAGTAATTGTGTCTAGCTGAGACGCATTAGCCAAGTCTAGTGACCCGGATCCTATTGATTTTTCTTTGACCACGTCGACAATTGCTTCCAACGCTACAGAAAATGCATCTTCTGCACTCGCTCCTGCACCCTCGGCCGCAGCTGAAACCGCTTTGATCGTCGTCATAACCTGCTGCGATGCTTTTTCAACTTGCAAAGCAACAGCTGCGTTTTCAGTACCTGAGAACGGATTGAATGTGAGCGGGTTAACGGATGCGGGTAACCCCAAAACCTTAACAACATCTGCAGCCGAAAGGGAGGATTCCTGCATAATTGTGGTCATAGGAGTAACTACTTCTGCGCCCGCAGGCGCCTTTAAAGTCACATTATCGAGCACTTCTCCAGATGATGTATCAATCGTTGTCGCGTCTGTTTTTGCAACTACAGAGGCATTGGAACTTGAGCTAAGGAATGAAAACGAGCCTGTACTGTCAGTACGTGTTGACTGCTCTGCGGCACCCAGCTGTCCGTCGCCGTCCAGATCCAAAAACACCAATGCGTTTTGAAGAGGCCCTTTTACAACAGCGCCGGTTACCGTAGTTGTGCTAACCGAACCACTTTCGCTACTGGAACCGCTCCCCCCGCACGCAGAGAGCGTCAGAAGCGCAAGAGGACTTATGACTAATCGCTTTTTTTTGAACTGGTTGATTGTTTGCATCAAAGCAATTAGGTCGCTCATTTCGATTCTCCTAGTTTAGCAAATCAACGTTAAAGTAATTATCTTTGCAAGCAACTGCTATTACTTTTGAGACGCACGATATATTTATCTTTAACACGATGCATGATGCTGTCAGACGAATGAGAACTCGCATGAGATTGCTGGCACAGCCTGAACCTATGCGCTCAATAATTGACGCCACTCAGCGAGAGCAGCGGCACGGTTCAGCTTGAAATTGAGGCGTGCGTAGAAGTGGCATTCATTTAGGGCTGCACAATCAACCTAACCCCACACCCAGCCTGCGTAGCACCTTCAGCGGACCTGAGTGGCACCAGCCGGCAAACAGCCACGTAACCGCATGCAAAACCATACATGTTTGCAGCGACGCGCAGGCTCATGGGTGCGTGGCGGAAATAGCGGGTATGGTCAACCAAAGGGGGGACTATTTCCATCTATAATAATTAATACTTTGATATGTAATATCTTTATGATGGATTGTGGTTCCCCCACACGGAGATGGCTCCGCCAGTAGGCACCAATGCTTAGCTTTAACCTTACAAAACAAGGCTACTGTCTCATTCTGGTTCCTGCAACAGGCTTAAATTGGTCTACGGTTTGGTCTACGATCAGAACCCCCCGGGCATGTGCCACCCCACCCCCTAGGGGATACCGTACATAGCTCTGACCTGCGATTGGGTTTTGGGTATCGTCAACCAGCAGCATTAGCCTGTTTCAGCGATCTTGGGTCCGGTTGACTGGGCTATAATCGCATTTAGCAGTGTTGTTTTTCCCGCACCAAGAAATCCTGTCAGCAGGGTAACTGGTAAACGGGTATCGTTTGCACCTAATTTATTTCTCATTTTATTCGTGCTTTTTAGTTTTTGGTATTGTTACATTTAATCTATTTTGATGGCCAAACTATGTGGTCCGACTAAGGCAGCAGCATACCAACGCTGAGGGCTATAATCATAAGTCCAACAGTCAGATGCAGGGTGGCAGAGATGGCTTGCGTACCTTTGTGATTGCGAGCACCGAGACCAACCAGCCGCCGCGCGGCGACGCCGGAAGTCGCAATCATCTGGTTAAAAGCTGCGGTTCCAAGTCCCATTGTGACCACTGCTAGACACCCGACAGCGAAAGCATCGAAACGGGCCGCAATCACCAAAACAAATAATGCTCCAGTACAAGGTCTTATTGCAATGCTGGCGATCAATGCGAGGGCGTCGCGCGTCGAAGTAAGCGTTGCCATATCGTTTAAGCTTGGGCCATGCGAATGGCCACAACAGACGTGTGTGTCCTTCTTAACTTGGCTGATTTGATACCAACAGCGTGCGCCACGAAATATTAATACAGCTCCAATTGCGGCAATGGTCACGTAACTCGCAGGTACTAGCCAGGTCTCCGTAAGGTCAGTCAAATCAGCAGACCCAATCTGCAGAATAAAGTAGAGACCACCGACCAAAAAGATTGCTGTTACGGCCTGTGCTAGACTGGATAAAAAAGTTAGGATGCTCAAACGTTTTAGGTTCGCGCCACTTGCAAGGGACGCTCCACCAATCATTACTTTCCCATGCCCCGGGCCTAGGGCGTGGAAAAAGCCATACGCGGCTGTCGCAGCGCACAATGTCCAGACAGCCTGTGGATTACCTGCTTGAATACCCCTAAGCGCACCAGCCATCGCGTTCTGGAACTTACGTTGTTCCCCAACCGCCCAGCGTTGAATTTCAAACCATGGCACAATATCCCAGACTGCGGCCCCAATAGCCAAGATACAAAGAACGGTCATGCCGAACCTTAACCACATGTCAACTGCACCTCATCAGAGAAGAGTCGGCCAACATTTTCCATTTCTGGGCTGTCGTCACGCCCCAGTGCGGCCAGCATGTCTTGTAAAACTCTTTCTGCTTTCGTTGGTTCAAAATGTATAATTCGCGCTTCACAATCTTCAGGCAGATCAGGCGAAGCTTTCGCAGATACAATAGTGTAGGCGAAATAAAAAAACGGATCATAGAGGCGCAAAAGTATTGGTAAACGATCAACTTTGATAGGTTTCGATAATGGCAGGTCAAATATGACCTCAATTTGATTGGCATTCAACTTTACAGCCGCAGCTTTGGGACGTCCCAACGGATAGTCTTGGCCTAAAACTTCAAGGTAGATGTCACCCTTATAATCTTGAGGCCAGTTAGTTTCACCCTCTAAAATCTTAACGCGATCAGCATCATTCAATTGACCGTCTTGATCCAGATCTAATTCTAACGTCTCAAACAAAACAAGCGTTGTAAATTCATCATAACGCCACGAAACTTTGATTGCTTCCAACTGCCGATCGCTTCCAAAAACAAAGCCAGTACGCGCATCAACGAAAACGTGTGGATGTGCCTTGGTAACGCCACCAAGGCACATCGCAAACAGCATTATGACCCAAAATTTTTGTAACAATGAGAACTTGTACCTCAATTTTTAGCCCTGCCGCTTATTAAATAGATGCTCCTACATGCAACTTGCAAGAGCAGTTGACAAGTTTCGGATCAGTTCAGGATATAGAGATGAGCCCGGTTCCAGATCAGATCCAAGTGGATCAACGATCCCCGTCTTCGCGTCTGTTCCGTCAAGAACAGTTGCGATCAGCTTGGGGTTGAACTGCGGTTCAGCAAGAACGCAATCTATTCCTTGCCGCATAACTCGGTCTCGGATTTCTGTTATACGCGCCGGACTTGGATCGGACGCGTCGCTGAGGGAAATAGCGCCAGATGCTTGAAAGTTAAAGTCCATTTCGAAATACTGATACGCGTCATGGAATACGATGAAGCGTGTGCCACGGACACGGTCAAGAGTTGCTGTGACTTCACCAATCAACAATTCAATTTCTGTACGGCCTGCCGCGGCGTTTGCAAAATAAGTTCCTGCGTTGTCAGGGTCTGCAGAAGAAAGCTGACCCGCAATTACGTTCAGCCAAGTCATTGCATTTTTTGGTGACAACCATGCGTGTGGATCATGGTCGCCATGATCGTGCTTATCATGCGCAGCCGTTCCATCATGGTCGTCATGGTCATCATGGTCGTCATGGTCGTCATGGTCATCATGGTCGTCATGGTCGTCATGGTCATCATGGTCATGCACTTCGAATAACGCACTTTCTCTGAAATCTAATTGAACGGTTCCATCTAGGTCTAATAAAGAAGTGACAGAGGCGTCTTTAGCCAACGTTTCAATCGTATCTGTCAGCCACGGGATCAAGTCAGGTCCAATCCAAAATACAAGATCAGAGTTCTGTAATGCGGCAGCCTCAGACGGACGTAAACTATACTCATGTGGGCTTGCACCAGGCTGAATAATTAAATCAGGCATACCTACACCATCCATAACCCGTGCGACCAAGGAATGAACGGGAGCAATATCCACTGCGACCTGCGGCGTATCCGCGTATGCAGTTCCTCCCATCAAAGTGGCAGTAAGGGAAAGAGTAAGAAGTTTTCTAGACATCACGGGCTCCATGTGATTATATAACATTACGATACCCTTAGACGAAATGTAATAACATGACAAGAGAGACGGCGAAAGTGAGTGCTGAAGGACATCCATTGGGATTTGCGCAGCACGACCATAGTACATGTATGAACGATGCTTTGGCCGCAGCTGATGCGCGTTGCGAAGAGGACGGTCTTCGTTTTACGCCTGTCAGACGCAAGGTGCTAGAGATATTACTTCAAGATCATCGTGCGTTGGGCGCTTACGCTATATTAGATAAGCTGCGCGAAGATGGATTTGGGTCGCAACCTCCAATAGCGTATCGGGCTTTGGATTTTCTTGTAGCAAATGGTTTGGCCCATAAAATCGAGCGGTTAAACGCCTTCATAGCATGTGCCGACACTAACCATGCCCACACACCAGCATTTATGATTTGTAGGTTGTGCAATGCAGTTGCCGAAGAATTATCCTCGTCAGCGCGAAATGCATTGCACGAGGTGGCACGCGCCACCGGCTTTAAGATAGAGCGAACGATCATTGAGGCTGAAGGTATCTGCCCATCCTGTATTAACAAAACAGAGTCATGAGCCTTATTCATGTCGAGGGACTTAGCGTTAGCTATGGCGCAAGAATGGCACTGTCAGATGTGTCGTTGCGTATTGAGCCTAATGAAATCGTGACAATTGTTGGACCCAACGGATCAGGTAAAACTAGCCTGCTCAGGGCGATCATCGGTGCGGTCAAACCGTTAGCAGGAAGTATCGTTCATGCTAGCAACCTCAAGATCGGGTATGTCCCACAAAAGCTCCACATTGATGAAACCTTACCAATCACAGTTTCAAGATTCTTGAGATTACCGGGAGGCCTTGCAGATGTTGATTATGCACTGAAACAAGCAGGCGTACCCGAATTAGAGAAAGAGCAACTTTCACAGCTTTCAGGCGGTCAATTCCAAAGGGTCTTACTTGCCCGGGCGTTAATAGGAAAACCTGATTTGTTACTTTTAGATGAAGCAACCCAGGGGCTTGATCAACGCGGTTCTGCATCATTTTACCAGCAAATCGAAACGGTACGAAAGGCTACTGGCTGCGCAATCCTTATGATCAGCCATGAATTACATGTTGTGATGAGCGCCTCTGACCGTGTTATCTGCCTGAACGGTCATGTTTGCTGTGAAGGAGCACCTGCAGCGGTAGCATCAGCGCCAGAATATAGGGCTTTGTTCGGCACGGGAACCGGAGGTGCGCTGGCACTTTACCGCCATGAACACGACCACGATCATGGCGACCATTGCCATAACCAGGATGCAGAGTAATGTTTGATGATTTTATGGTGCGTGCCGCACTTGCAGGAATTGGTCTGGCTTTTGCCTCAGCGCCTTTAGGCTGCTTTGTGGTCTGGCGGCGCATGGCCTATTTCGGGGATGCCACCGCCCATGCGGCGATCCTTGGAGTTGCACTGTCATTGGCATTTTCGATGTCCATATTTGTAGGAACGGTGGTCGTAGCCTTACTAATGGCTCTTGTTGTCAGCGTGTTGTCCGAAAAAGGCTATGCTATGGATACTTTGCTGGGGGTGCTTGCGCATTCTGCGCTAGCCTTTGGACTTGTGGCGGTGTCCTTTCTTTCCGGCATTCGGATTGACCTAATGGCCTATCTCTTTGGTGATATTCTTGCCGTCTCACGCGGGGATCTTTCAGTCATCTGGGGCGGCGCAGCATTTGTTGTATCGTTGATCGGATGGCGTTGGTCGGGCCTATTAACCTCAACACTTAACGCGGATCTCGCCTATGCAAACGGGATCAATCCGAAACGCGAGCAGCTAGTATTGACAATTGCTTTAGCAATTACAGTTGCAGTCGCAATAAAAGTGGTTGGAGTGCTGCTCATTGCCGCTATGTTAATAATCCCTGCAGCTGCAGCACGCCCTATGTCTCGGACCCCAGAAGGTATGGCCATCGCTGCTGGTTTGATTGGAATGCTGTCCACGATTATCGGACTTCAGGCAGCTTATGCACTCGATACGCCCGCGGGTCCATCCATCGTATGCGTCACGGCTATTACGTTTATCTTTACCAGCTTCCTTAAGCTTCTTGGGCATCGGCGGTAATAACAAGGTGAATAGTACCTTGTCTTAGTCCCCTAAATTAGTGCCACGAATTTGGGGGGGCCAAGACAGCTCCGGGGAACTTACAGATCACGTCGTTTACTCTGTGACCGATCATGTAGGAGTTGTGCGATATATGGGAGACGGCAAACCGAATAATCTCGGAGCTCGTTTTAAAGTACCTGAATGGGGAGTGTTTTGTCATACGGCGAGGCTGCGAAACCGCCTGCCCAGTCTCAAGTTAGTTTCTTCTGACAGTGCCGGTAAGATGCCTAACGAAGGTCAATCCAATATGCCTCATCACGCGATGATCGCTGGCAGGCGTCTACAAACCGCACTCCATCCAAACCATCTTGGACTCCCAACGTTGCACCGTCCAGGTTCTGTGAAGCGATAACGCCCGCGGCCTCTCGATAGAGCGTTGCAAAAGCTTCTAGATAGCCCTCGGGATGGCCCGCTGGAATTCGCGTGACGGCGACGGCCGCAGAGCCTGCAGCACCACCACCCCGGGTGATCATCTGGGGCGCCTGTCCCAGTTTGGAAAACCACAGAACGTTCGGATTTTCCTGCGCCCAACGCAGTGATCCTTCACTGCCATAAACTGCCAGTGTCAGGTTGTTTTCATTGCCAATCGCGACTTGGCTGGCCCAAATATGGCACCATGCACCAGCATCAAACCGCAAGGTAACGCGTGCATCATCGTCTACCGATCGCCCGGCAACGTGAGAACGTAATGTGGCACTTAGTGATGTGGCCCGCTGTCCAATGACGAAACACGCAAGATTATAGGCGTGAGTGCCGATATCGCCGATAGCACCCCCACCAGACAAGACCGGGTCCATCCGCCATTTGGCTTGTTTGTTATCCTCAGCGGGGGCCTCGCTGAGCCAGTCCTGCAGATAGTTCGCCTCAACGATCCTGACTTCGCCAAGTGCACCCTCGGCCACCATCTGACGCGCTTGCCGGATCATCGGATAGCCGGTGTAATTATGGGTGAGGAAAAAGTGCCCTTTGGAAGATTGGGCTGCAGACAGGAGGCTTTCAGCTTGCGCCAAGGTTGCGGTCATCGGCTTGTCGCAAATCACTGAAATGCCCTGCGCCAGAAAAGCCTCAGCAATCGGCCCGTGCAAGTGGTTGGGCGTGACGATGGAGACAGCGTCAATTCCATCAGATCGTACGGCCTCGGCTTTAGCCATTTCGTTGAAATCCGCGTAGGAACGATCCGCCGCGATGCCAAGCTCAGCGGCGGAGGCGTGGGCACGGTCGGGATCGGACGAGAACGCTCCGGCCACGAGGTCAAAACACCCGTCCAGGCGCGCAGCCATCCGGTGAACACCACCAATGAACGCGCCTTGGCCGCCTCCAACCATGCCAAGCTTGAGCGGGGCCATTCTAGAACCCCATCAATTTGCGAAGAGCGGCCCGATTGGTGCTACCACCCGCAAAGTCGTCAAACGCCCGTTCGGTTTTGCGGATCAGATGATCAGCAATGAATGGCGCACCCTCGGCTGCGCCTTGTTCGGGGTGTTTCAGGCAGCATTCCCATTCGAGAACCGCCCAACCGTCAAACCCGTATTGGGTGAGCCTTGAAAAGATGCCTTTGAAATCGATCTGGCCATCGCCTAGAGACCGGAAGCGGCCAGCGCGGTCGGTCCAATCGGCGTAACCGGAATAAACTCCTTGTTTGCCCGTTGGATTGAATTCCGCGTCTTTGACGTGAAAGGCGCTGATGTGCTCGTGGTAGATGTCGATGAACGCGAGGTAATCCAGCTGCTGCAAAAGGAAGTGTGAGGGATCGTAGGTGATCTTGCAGCGCGGATGATCATCGAGCGCGGTAAGGAAACGTTCAAAAGTCGTGCCGTCGAACACGTCCTCGCCCGGATGGACTTCAAAACCGAAATCGACGCCTGCGGCGTCATAGATATCCAGAATGGGTTTCCAACGTCGCGCCAACTCTTCAAACGCATCTTCGACAAGGCCTGCTGGGCGCTGGGGCCATGGATAGAGATATGGAAACGCAAGTGATCCGGTAAAGCCCACGGCGCCCGCAAGGCCAAGGTTTTTCGACGCCTGCGCCACCTTGGTAACCTGATCAACCGCCCATACCTGACGTTCAGCCGGTTTGCCGTGCAAATACGCGGGCGCAAAAGCATCAAACGCGGTGTCATAGGCGGGATGCACGGCCACAATCTGGCTTTGCAGATGGCAGGACAGTTCGGTGATGGTTACGCCGTATTCTGCACAAATTCCTGCGACCTCATCGCAGTAATCCTTGCTGCTCGCGGCCTTGTCCAAGTCAAAGACCCGCGCATCCCACGACGGGATTTGCACACCTTTGTAACCCAATCCCGCGGCCCACTCGACAATCGCGGGCAAGGAGTTGAACGGCGCTTCATCGCCAAGAAACTGGGCCAGAAACAGCGCAGGGCCTTTGATGGAATTGGTCATTTCATTCTCCGATAATTTTCGATCATGCTAAAAGGGCGCGGGCTTGATCAGGGCCCATGGCGTCAGGTCGGCCACAGGTGGTTGTCAGTGTCATGACGTTTCCAGTTTCACCGGCCTGGAGGATGGCTGTCATAACCTCGACAACATGGGTCGCAAAGGCGTCGTTGCAGCGGTGCGGACGATCCTCAGAAATCGCCAAGGCCATATCGGCAAGCCCTGCCCCACGATAGTTGGCGTGCACATCTTCGAAATTGGCGACGCTGAACGGATGGTCCCACGATTTTTCAATCGGATCACCACCGCGTTCGGTCACGGTCAGTTTGCCGCCGAAAAAATTTGGGTCTGGCAAATCCATGGTCCCGTTGGTGCCATAAAGCTCCATAATCGGGTGATTGCTGGCCCATACATCCCAACTGGCCAAAAGCGTGATGATCGCGCCATTGGCAAAGGACAGAACCGAATGGATCGTTGTCGGGGTTTCAACCGGCACGGTTTCACCGTTACGCGGGCCGTTCCGGATGGTGCGGGTGTCACTAGCCATTCCGGTAAAGCTCGTGACTTTTTGGACAGGGCCAAGCAGCTGCACCAGATTGCAGATGTAATAAGGCCCCAGATCAAGGATCGGCCCCCCACCCTTTTGAAAAAAGAAATCAGGGTTCGGGTGCCAGTCTTCCATACCGCTGGACATGACAACAGCCGTGCCTGAGGTGACTTTGCCTATTGCACCCGCATCAATCAGTGAGCGTGCCATTTGGTGGCTCCCCCCCATATACGTGTCAGGCGCGGAGCCGATCCGCAGATTGTTTTCTTTGGCAATGTCCCCAAGTTCTTCCGCTTCGGACAGGCTCAGCACAAAGGGTTTTTCAGAATAAACATGTTTGCCCGCCTGAAGAATGGCACGAGACACACCGACATGGGCCGCTGGAATGGTGAGGTTGATTACCAGATCAACGTCGCTTGACGCGAGCAGGTCATCGACCGTGTCGGCGCGCACGTTAAACTCCGATGCTCTGGCGCGCGCATTGGCCATATTGATGTCCGCCACGGCGACGATGTCGTAGCCTTTGAACATTGGGGCCAGTTGCAGGTAGGCCGCAGAGATATTGCCACAACCGATGATGCCGACGCCAAGGTTTTTAGTCATTGGTGCTCCTCCACAGGTTTTTAAACGCAGCGGCAGATCGGCTAGCGTAGCCAACAGGATCGCCCGGCTTGTCATGTTCCAGCGCGTAGATCAGATCGCCGGACGCACTGCGGCACGCCTGCAAGAGAGCGGTCCAATCCATCGTCCCGGCCCCCAGATCAGACCAGCCATCTTCATCCAGATTGGTGCCCGCCATAGCGATGTCTTTGACGTGGATCGCCGAAAGGCGACCAGCATAACGCTGGACATAGTCACTAGGGTCACGCCCGCCACGCACGATCCAAGCCAGATCGGCCTCCCACGCGATATCCGGGGCGGCGTCGAGAAGGATGTCCATTGGAGTGCTACCATCGGCGAGAGTCACGAATTCGAAATCGTGATTGTGCCAGCCAAAGGTGATGCCGCAAGCGGTGTATTTCTGACCGACCGCGTTAAGGCGTTGGCCGAGAGCGGCCCATCCGCTTACCGTATCAGGACGGTCCTTTTCCTCAAGATAGGGCGCAAAGACATGGGTAATGCCTAGGGTTTCGATGATCCCCATCGTGGCATCGAAATCAGCCTCGATGTCATCCAGTCCCATGTGGCCAGACGGCATTGAAATACCGTTGGCATCCATCGCCGAACGGTAGGCCGCAGGGTCGCTGTAAACGCCGCCGTAGCCTTCGACACGGGTAATCCCCATAGCGGGCAGTTGCGCCAAAAGCGCGATTTGATCCGCGCAATCGCGCATCGAATAGAGTTGCAGTGCTGGTGTCATATGTTTGGTTCCAAGAATTAAAGACGGATTTCAGTGGCAACGTCGAACAGATGCAGCCGTGCTGCATCAAAACCGATTGACAGGGTGTCGCCGGATTTGAGGCCCGATTGCCCCTCGGTGCGCACGCGAACCGATTGGCCCGCAAAATTGACCCAAACCAGAGTGTCAGAGCCCATAGGTTCCACAATGTCAATCTCTGCGACACCAGCGAAAGAAATGCCCTGCGCCACGTCTCCAGTTACAATATGTTCGGGGCGGATGCCAAGCCATGCAGCACCATCTGTGCGGGTGTCATCGGCAAACTCATAACCCGCCACGTCTACTGTGAAACCGTCACACGTGAACGTCGTGCCGTTCAACTGACCGGCAAACAGGTTCATCGCAGGGGAGCCAATGAAGTCAGCCACGTATTTATTGCAAGGTTTGGCGTAGATTACCTCGGGCGTGTCCAACTGTTCAATTAGGCCGTCTTTCATAATCGAAATTCTGTCTGCCAGCGTCATGGCTTCGACCTGATCGTGGGTCACGTAGATCATAGTATTTTTCAGCTGCTGGTGCAGACGCTTAAGCTCAACTCGCAAATCTGTGCGCAGTTTCGCGTCGAGGTTGGACAGCGGTTCATCAAACAAGAACACATCGACGTCCCGGACCAAAGCACGACCAATCGCAACGCGCTGGCGCTGACCGCCTGACAAAGCACCCGGCTTACGATCCAACAGCGACTCGATCTGTAAAATCTCGGCCGCCCGCGCCACACGTTTTGCAATCTCCGGCTTGGGGACTTTTGCGTTTTTCAATCCAAAGGTCAGGTTTCCACGCACGGTCATCTGCGGGTAAAGCGCGTAGGACTGAAACACCATACCGATGCCACGATCAGACGGTTCTGCCCAAGTGACGTTCTCGCCCTTGATGAAGATTTGCCCGTCCGTGACATCCAACAAACCGGCGATGCAGTTCAGCAGTGTCGATTTTCCACAACCGGAAGAGCCGAGCAGCACAAGGAACTCTCCCTCTGCAATGGCGAGGTTGAGTTGTTTGAGGACCTTGACCGCACCGAAGTTCAGGTCGAGATCTTTGATTTCTACAGAGTTTGCCATGAGTAAATCAGCCTTTTACTGCACCAGCGGCGATGCCGCGAACAAAGAGTTTTCCGGAAGCGAAATAGATAACGAGCGGAACCAATCCGGTCAGCAATGTTGCCGCCATATTGACGTTGTATTCCTTCACGCCTTGAACAGAATTCACAATATTGTTGAGCTGCACCGTCATCGGATAGGTCGCGGGTTTGGTGTAGATCACACCGAACAAAAAGTCGTTCCAGATGCCTGTGACCTGCAAGATGATCGCAACCACAAAGATCGGCAGCGCCATCGGCACCATAATCTGGAAATAGATTTGCCAGAAACCAGCCCCATCCACGCGCGCAGCCTTAAACAGCTCTTCCGGGATGGAGCTGAAGTAATTTCGAAACAGCAACGTCAGGATCGGCATTCCAAAAACCGTATGCACGAGGACCAATCCCCAAATGGAACCCATCAGCCCCAATTCGCGCAACATGATCACAATCGGATAGAGCATCGTCTGATAGGGAATGAAGGCCCCAATAATCAAGATCGTAAAAAAAACCTCAGACCCTTTAAATTTCCAGTTCGACAGCGCATAGCCGTTGACCGAAGCGATCGCTATGGACAATAAAACCGACGGGATCAGAATGCGGACTGAGTTACCAAAGCCGCGCGACAGACCATCACAGTTAATGCCCGTACAGGCCTCTGACCAAGCTCTAACCCATGGCTCAAATGTGATGTCCATCGGCGGGCCAAACACGTTTCCCAGACGGATTTCCGGCATTCCCTTTAACGAAGTGACGATCATCACGTACAGCGGCAACAGGTAATACATGGAGACCATGATCAACGTACCATAAAGGAAAATATTGGTCCGTGAGAAAGCCTTCTTCAGCTTCGGCCCACGTGGCTCTGCTGCGGTATTGGTTGTCAAGTCAGCCACGTTTCCGGCCTCCGAATTCAAGGTAAGCCCACGGGATTAGAATGATACCAACAGAGCACAACATCATGGTTGAAGCTGCAAAGCCTTGACCCAAGTTCTGAGCTCGGAACATGAGTTCAATCACGTATTTTGCCGGTACTTCTGAGCTCAGCCCCGGTCCGCCGCCCGTTTGGGCCACGACCAGATCATACAGCTTGATGATGCCCGCCGCGATCAGCACCAACGCTGTGACAAACACAGGCCGCATCATCGGAATCACCACCATGATATAGGTTTTGACCGTGCCAATCCCGTCGACCTTGGCAGCTTTCCAGATGTCTTCATCAATCCCACGCAGGCCAGCCAGCATGATGCACATGATCAAACCCGACCCCTGCCAGATGCCCGCAATCAGCAAGCCGAACATCACGATGTCAGGGTTGTTCAGCGGATCAAAACTAAAAGCCGTCCAGCCCCAATCGCGCACAACACTCTGCATGCCAAAATCAGGGTTCAAAATCCACTGCCATGCTAGGCCCGTCACAACGAACGACAGGGCAAAAGGATAGAGAAAAATGGAGCGAAAGACGCCTTCAAACCGGATTTTGCGATCAAGACAGGCCGCGAGCGTAAAGCCGATGAACAAAGTCAGGATCAAGGAACAGATGCCATAAATGCCTAGGTTCGTGATCGAGATTATCCAGCGATCAGACGACCAGAGCCGTTCGTATTGATCAAGGCCGACCCATTTCGTTCTTGGCAGCATACGCGAGCCTGTGAACGAATAGGTCACTGTCCAAGCGGTGCCCCCCACAAACACAACAAGCGCTGTCAGAATCATCGGCAAGGACGCCATCTTTGCCATCCAGTTCTTGAACAGCTTGCTGGGCCGCTTGCCACTGAGGGTGGGGGGTACCGAGGGCACGGTCATCGTGTCGGCTCCATCTAAGTTTCTATAGTGGAATGGAAATCCAACGGCTCGGCGAACACGCCGCCGAGCCGTCTATCACGGAGAGAATACTAGTCCGCGTTTGCGATGATGTCAGCGTATGCCGCCTGAGCATCCGCTGCAGACATATCACTAGACCAGAACTGAGCCTGCAAATCTTCAATCTGAAGGGTAGTGTCCTGAGAGAACGAGATATCACCAGATGGCAGCACGCCACCGTTTGCAAGGATCTCGAGGCCCTTTTGCATACAGCCGTTTGCTGTGGACATGTCGATATCACCACGCACTGGCAGTGAACCTTTGGCAAGGTTGAATGACACCTGAACTTCAGGTGAAATCAGCAATGCAGCAAGTTCTTTCTGTGCGGCTGTAATTGCAGGATCGTCGTTCACTGGGAAGTAGAACGCATCACCACCTGTGTCGATCACAGGATTTAGCCCCAAACCTGGCAGGCAGGAGTAATCTTTGCCTTCAACTTGCTCAGCAACAGAGAATTCACCCTGTGCCCAGTCGCCCATGATCTGCGCACCAGCTTGACCGGTGATGACCAAGTTTGTGGCCATGTTCCAATCCTGAACATTGGATTCGGCTGCAAGGTCACGTGCAGCGGCAACAGCTTCAAAGGCGGCTGTGTATTCTGGGCCGCGGGCCACATCAGCGTTCTTGTCAATGTTAACGCCATTCCAGGCTTCTTGGCCTGCAACCGCCAGCGTGATCGCGCCGAATGCAATGTTTTGCTGCCAGCCCTGCTGACCCATTGCCAGCGGCAAGATGCCTGCTTCCTTAAGCGAGCCTGCGGATGCCGTAAATTCGTTCCAATCCGTTGGCACGTCGAGGCCTGCGCTTTCATATGCTGCGTGGGACAGCCAGATCCATTGTGCAGAGTGGATGTTCACTGGTACACAGTAAATTTTACCGTCCAGCGTGCATGCGTCAAGCAAGGAAGAAGGGTTGACGATTTCAGCCCAGCCACCAGCTTCTGCGACATCTGTCAGATCAAGAAGCAAACCAGCTTCGATCAGCTCTTCCGCTTGGCGGCCATGGTTCAACTGTGTTGCAGCCATCGGATCACCGCCGATGATGCGCGAAATGATGATGGGGCGCGCTGTGCCGCCAGAACCGGCGATTGCGCCATCGACCCAAGTGTTGCCTGTTGCATTCCATGCATCGGCAAATTTGGCCACAGCTGCGGCTTCGCCACCTGAAGTCCACCAATGAGTGACTTCCAGTTCGACGCCTTCAGCCATGACGGCTGTTGCTGTTGCCGCTGTTAGAGCGGTTCCAAGCAAAGCAGATTTGAGAATTTTAGACATTTTTTTCCTCCCAGAAAACGCGGATACCCGACTATGATTTTGAGACCAAGACCGAGCTCCCTCGGCCTGCAATCGATTACATACTGAAACAGTCTTGCTATTTGAGTCAACAAAATATGTAATCGATTACAAATGTATCAACAAAAATAAGGCAACAGCACGTTGAAAACCTCGACACTTCAAGATGTTGCACGGGTTGCAAATGTATCGACAGCGACGGTCTCACGGACGCTTTCGAACCCTGTAGTCGTATCCGAATCGACCCGTAGGCGGGTGGCTGACGCCGTGAAAGCCACCGGTTACCGCATCAATCACGCCGCGCGAAATCTGCGTACCCAACGTGCGCATTCAGTACTGGTTCTGCTTCCCGATCTGGCCAATCCATTCTTTTCAGCAATCCTTGAAGGCATCTCTCGCGTCTTGGCGCGACAGGGGTATTCAATGCTTATTGCCAGCACCCAACATGTCCATGACAGTGGCGAACGCCTGATTGATTATTTGGATGACGCTCGTGCGGATGGCATGATCGTCCTTGATGGCGGTCTTGAAACAGATGTCGTTGAGATGCTCGCCGCTGCGTCACAAGCCGAACGGATCCTCTTCGCCTGTGAGTGGGTCGAGGACGCGAACTTCCCGTCTGTACGGTGTCAAAACCGCACAGGCACACGCATTGCTGTGAATCACTTGTATGGGCTTGGGCACACCAAAATCGCCCATATCACGGGCCCGATAGACAACGTGCTTGGCCAGACCCGAAAAGAGGCTTTTGTCGAAGAACTCGCGGACCTTGGCCTCGAACTGAAACCGGAATGGATCATGACTGGAGACTTCACTCTTGCGGCAGGCTGTCTGGCGGCGCAAGAATGGATCGCCATGAATGACCGTCCAACGGCGGTGTTTTGCGCATCCGATCAACTGGCGATGGGTTTCATCGCCGAACTTTCGCGCCACGATTTCAAGGTACCTGATCATGTGTCGGTCATGGGTTTTGATGATATTGATCTGGCCGAACAGTTCATCCCGCCGTTAACGTCCATAAGGCAGGACCGCATGATGATAGGCGAAACCGCTGCAAAAATGCTATTAGCGCGGATTGTGACACCCAATGAAGAGAATTTGGAGCGCGCCACAGTCTTGCCGGTATCGCTCGTCATTCGAGAAAGCACATCACCGCCTTGAGGGCACTAGTGCTCGGGTTCGACCAACCATGGGGCTGGTCCTGTCAGACGAATGAGAACTCGCATCGGATTGCTGGCGCAGCGTGAATCTATGCGCTCAATAATTAACGCCACTCAGCGAGAGCAGCGGCACGGTTCTGCTGGAAATTGTCTCATGAGTAGAAGTGGCGTCACCAAACAAAACCCAGCCCAAATGAATCTACAACTCTAATACTAAAGGCCCGTGGTCCGAGACGCGGGGCCCTGGGATAGGGGGCCCCGGTCCGTGGTCCTGCGGCTCAACTGTAGCGATCAGGCACAGTAACCCCTGTTATTGGTCCCAGGACCGCGGACCGAGCAAAACTAACCAATCCCAACTGTGTCGCGGCAACGCTGAAGACAGAACATAGGTGCGTGCCCTATTGTCCGATAGCACACTGGCTCTTGGTTCCCGGTCCACGGGCCTAGGCACGATGGTCTAGGAACCCCGGGCCAGGTTTCATGTACCTGAATGGGGAGTGTTTTGTCATACGGCGAGGCTACGAAACCGCCGTGCACGGCTCAAGTTAGTTTTGTCTGACAGTACCCAACAATGATATCGCTCTCATTAACTCAAACGACCTCTTCGAACACCAGATGATGCCTCAACATGACGTTAGATGTCTCGAAAGTTTCTTTTTATTATTGAGCTTCACACTTGAATTTAGACACAGTCATTTGCAAAAGATTAGTTTTATTACCTAAGAATACTGCTTTCTTGCTATATTTTGCGCAGTGATCTACCGCCAGCGCTTTAACACTTTTCGGTAATTGAGCGCATTCATTCAACTTATCGGAAAATGATTTAAACGGATTGCAACCAGAATCAAAACCCATTGAAATCTGAGCATACCTAATTTCTAGCTTTTCTGGCGATGATTGGGTCACTTTTGGCGCAACAATGGTAGCAATTTCTTTTGAAGAAACATCGGTTACATCTCTAGGTGTCTCAGGATCTGCGCACCCTACCAATAAGGTACAACAAAAACTTACTACAATAAATTTTCTTAACATATTACATTCACCCTACTATCTGCTTCCGATAATAAACATTGCTACCATTCGATAATATTATTTTCAACTATTTATGCCATAATTGAATGGTTGGAATAGAAAGTGGCTTTATTAGACGCGCTAAACAATTTAATTTCAAGCAACCCCACTCTTTACCTTGGACTCCCACCTGCAAAACGGGCCAACCCAATGTTGTTCCCCTTCACTCCACAGTAACCGCTTTAATCTGCGGTACTACATTTTAAAAAGAGTCCTAATATTGCTTAAAATCCTGTTAAATTAACGTTTGCCAGTGTAATGAGATAGAGTGTAACGCCACTTTCAACAAGGAAATATTTGGATGGCTAAGAAATTTGCGAAAATTAAATTGGCTTTTGTATGTAGTTTAATTGTAACAACAGCACCTCTAATCGCGCAAGCATCGGGTTTAGAAGAGCATCTAAAAGACCCAGTCGTAGTTAGACCGCCCCAAATTACAGATGATAACTGCTTACCCGGGTCACAAAAAGGCAACGCAATTGATACAAAAAATTGGCTTGGGCAACAAAATGTTACAGTTCAGAGGGAAGGTTATCGATTTTGGTTTGAATTAACTGCTAATGGGGTTATCCATTCGTACCAATATGATGATTGCAGAACGGTTCAAATTTTTGTGGCAAATGCTGGCCCAACTAAAGAGCCAACACCAGTCCCAGTCGAGCTAACACCAGTCCAAGATGAGCCAACACCAACCCCAGTCGAGCCAACACCAGTCCCAGTCGAGCCAGAACCTGAGCCAGAACCTGAGCCAACACCAACTCCAGTCGAGCCAACACCAACCCCAGTCGAGCCAACACCAGTCCCAGTCGAGCCAGAACCTGAGCTAGAAACTGGGCCAGACGAGCCGATCGTAACCTGCACCAGTGAGGGCCAGGAGGACTGCGTGGATGCGCATGACCAATGGTATTATTAACAGCGATAGAACAAATTTTACTACACAGAGTTCAGCCTAAGGGCAACTTAGGTTGGAGCTCTTAGGTATACTGCATCACGCCAACGGTGAGAGTGGTGAAGTTGAAGAGGCTATGCGTAAGGCTTTCTACGAGGAGGTTAGGCGGACATATCTCAAAGATAGATAAGGAAATACTGACTTGTACATACCGCAAAGATGGGGACGACACTGATAAGCCTACAATGTTAGAGCTTGATACCATAATCAGTGCGGATGATGACGTATCACGATGAAGAGAAAGGCGTTTCAGTCCGCACCACCGACGGGTTTCAATATAGATGGTCGATGATATACTAAACTATCAAATGGGCCAAAGACATAGTGCTGCTCATGAGAAAATGTATATTAAATTACCAAATATAGACTAGATTGATTGCTGGATAATTTTGATCGTAGTAATTGATGGTACTGTTATTTGACGTATAACCGATACTAATTTTGGTTTTGGGATTAATCATTGAATTAAAGGAAAGCATACTTTCAACGTCGGAGCGATCAAAACCCAACATCATACCACCGTCAATGTATCTCTGACTCATACTAACACTATATTTTCGGTTCTGAAATAATCTCGAAATGCTAACATTTAAGCTATAATTTAGCGCCATCTGTTTCTCTACGGGTTCACCCTTAGTTAGCTCAACGGAAGAATAAAATTTCTGCTTGTGTATGGTATCTAACGATACTGAAATTTGGTTCTGATTGTATTCATTATTAAATAATCTGTTGAATTTAATTTTTCCCTCACTGAAACCAACATTATTGGCAAATGTGAGCTTGCTCCAAGATAAAGACAGGCTCTTCCTATTACTTTCCGTAATTTCTTTTTTTTGACTATGAGCTGATGCACATAGGTCAAAGAAAGTTCGAGCAGTTAACTTGTTTTTAAAGCACGTATCCAAACCAATATTCGAAAAACTATTTTTATGTTTAGGCGAAAACGAGTACGCGCCCGTTATATTTGTTTGAATATATTTACCAGACTTCCCGGTGGACCTGTTACTTGCCCGAAAATTCAAAGTTGCTACCACCCCTTCCTTCCGCGTCAAATCTGGTTCACCTTCGAATACCAATTCTCCAAGTACAAGTTTCTTATTTGGATTGCCGCCATTAATGTTATTGGAGTAATCAAAAGTAGGATAGATTCTGGTAGACCAATCAGATTTTCTTAATCCACCGAAGTAGCCCTCTCGTTTGAGCTTATTGACGACTATTGCAGCCGAGTTTTTATCGACCAATTTACCTCTGATACTTTCTGTTAAGCAAAAATTCGAAAGTCTTTCGTTTTCGTTTAGCGCTAAGCAATTTGCGGTGGCGGTAGAGGCAAGCAGTGCGTAGAGTGTTAACTGGCCCATTAAATTTTTGGGGTTCATAATTAGTTCTCACTAATTGAGGTTTTGCTTTCCGAGGGCGACGTTTCTAACCGCCCTCGGTAATTTGTTTAAATAAGGTAGCACTTTAGTCTTTTTTACCCGCAAAAACTGCGGTCACGTCACCAGCGTCCAGTAAACCGCCTACCAAATCGGCTGACGAGTCAAAGCTGCCAGTCAGTGGGCCACTTGCTGAGATATCGTTAATATTTGCTGCGCCCTCTCCAGTGATGGAACCTGTAGCATTAATGACTGAAAATTTTCCAACCAAAGAACCTGTATTACCGTTTTCATCAGTAAGATCAGATGCTGATAGTGACCCTGTTGAGTTACCAAAGTTTACACTCAATTCAAGGTTCTCACTTGATAGTGCGAAAATTTTATCGGCAAGGTTTACAGACCGGGTACTTAAAAGAACCGTACCTGCGTAGGTTTGAGTGCCACTAGGCGCTACGAAACTACCTCTATTTCCAGCTTCAGAAACAGTAAGGTAGTCATCAAATAGAAAAGCAGTATTAGGGTCGATTGTTTTAATTTTTTCAGAACTGACAACTACAACTGGTTCGTCATCGCCAGGATTGGCCAACACAAAAATTTCGATTTTGTCGCGCAAGACATCATCTCCATCAGACGCATATTCTGTAAGTAAATTGAAACTAACATTTGCATTTGAAATTGTTGTTTCATCTTGTGTTGTTGCAGCAGCCTCGAGAGCAGCAGCTGCAAGTTGCTCATTTTCTTGTGACAATTTAAAGCTTTCGGAACTTCTGATAATTGCAGACTGGCCTTCGGCAGTTAGTATGAAGAGCTCCTCGCCTCCACTATTGCCGCCGGTCAATTTCACAACTACTGACTCACCTTCCTCTTCATCATTGATCAGAATGATATCGCCAGGTTCAATAGTAGCAAAGTCCATGTCTTGTAAATCTACCGGAGCAACACCAGTGGCTTTGGTCGCGTCAAGAAGATCGGCTCCAGTGCCCTTTGTTTCTTCGATTGCTGCGATAGCATCTTTCTCTTTCTCAACCGCTTCGTTGATAAGAACATCCTGCACTAACTCTTGCCCCCCGTCCGAAAGTGCATCCTTTAATTCATTCAATGCGCTAGAGGTCCCTCCACAACCAGATATTAGTGCCAACATTGCAAATGGTAATAAAAATGTGTTCTTCATGCTACGTTCCTATATGTTATGGTGTTGTAAGCAGTTAGCAGACTGCGGCGTGATACTTAACAAAAAAAGTAAATAGGAAGGACCCTGTTTACCCGTTGTTCTGCGCTTTTCGTGTCGCGAAGCGAGAACTAGTAACTTTTCATACTTGGAACGCTCAATGATTGAGGTCAAGCACTATTTAATTATTAAGTTCCTCTTTATTTCGTATCTTTAAATCTGGCCCAGGATTGCGGAACTGATTTGTATAGATCCGACCCAGTTTTTTATTTTTGTAAAATTTCCATTAAGTATCAAATATAATAGCGGCTTTGCTAGGCATGCGTGACTTGGTCCACGGACCGCGGCCCGAGCAAACCCAACCAAGCCCAACTGAGCCCAGGCGACGATATAGGCTGGAACTGAGTGGCTGCTCTACGCTCAGTCCCTCCTTTCGTGGTTCCCGGCCCACGGGCCTAGGCAAGATGGTGCAGAACCCCAGGCCAGGTTTTATGTAGCTGAATGGGGAGTGTTTTGTCATACGGCGAGGCTACGAAACCGCCCGCCCCGTCTCAAGCTCGTTTTGTCTGACAGTACCGTTTTTATCCCTACTAGACTCCAACGGTCGAAGTAAGAAAAATTCAACCGCCTCACATTTTCTAGCACTCTTCTTGGAAATCAATTAAATATTATGCCTCTCGGCTCTAGAAAACGCATTACACCCCACCGTCCAATATTTCCAGGCCACCAACATCGAGCGTGACAAGCTGTACTGCTTCGTACCCCTGATACTTTGCCGTCAATGTGAACTGTGGGTCGTAATCAAAACTATGATATTGGGTAAACGAATTCGGAGTAATCACCTTTGCCCCGTTACTATCGGTATATAATTTAACTGGGTCATTGTCGTTTGGACCTTTAATTACTGCTATTGAAAACTCGACCGCAGCCTCTGTCAACTCTGGGAATAACTCTTCAATATTCGTATCGATCACATAAAGTGTTTGATGTGCCTCGAAACCATTATTACTTCTACTACCTACTATTTCTGTACTAAGTTCAGATATGAAAGAAAGAGCTCTTATGTCACGGATATAGCTCAAATCTTCTCCCAAGAAATTGAGGGTTGAACCATCGCCGAAGCTATATTTAACCCCATCTTCAGTGTTGAGTAATTTAGGTATTTCGTCATCGAAAGCACTTATATCGAGTTTATCTGTAAGGATGCTTTGAAAGTCAGTTACAGTGTCGTCACCAAAACCAGCTTCGAATTTAAATGTATCAACTCCATTACCGCCCGTCAGCGTGTCATCTCCAGCACCGCCGACCAGCAGGTCATCTCCATCACCGCCGAACAGCTCGTCATCTCCATCACCGCCGTTCAGCGTATTAGCACCAGTATCTCCTATTAAAATATCATCAAAACCTGATCCAGTTAGGTTTTCGATGGTGATTAAATGGTCTCGTTCATTGTTTAACAGTTCCCCATTAACGTAACTTACGCTTTGTTCTCCAGAGGTACTCAGGTCGACTGCCACTCGATTCGTATGCGTTGCATAAGATGCAGTATCAATCCCAGCACCGCCGTTCAGCTCGTCATTACCAGCACCGCCGTTCAGCGTGTCATCACCAGCACCGCCGTTCAGCTCGTCATTACCAGCACCGCCGTTCAGCGTGTCATCACCAGCACCGCCGTTCAGCACATTTCTATAATCATTACCAGTTAGAGTGTCATCATGACGCGATCCGCTAAGGCCTTCTATATTCTCAAGCTTCTCTTTTTCGCCATCCTGAGTAATCTCTTGAAAACCAGTCTCAGCTAAAGAAACCGTTACACCAGACGCATTGCTGAAATAGGTCGCGAAATCAAATCCATTATTGCCGTTCAGCGTGTCATCTCCAGCACCGCCGTTCAGCTCGTCATCTCCAGCACCGCCCACCATCCAGTCATCACCACCATTGCCGTTCAGCTCGTCATTACCATAGCTGCCATATAGTTTATCTTTTCGATCACCGCCGTGCAGCGTGTCATCTCCACCATGGCCGTCAATAGCTATATTCTGAAAAATATGAGTTGAGAAAATAGATCCCACGTTGATGACTTCAACATTGTCCAGAATTACGTTTTCTCGTGCTGCTCCTTGAACGAGAAGACTAGTTGTGCTTAAATCCTGACCCTTAAGTACAGACGCTAATGCTTCTAGACCGTCATTATCAGTCTCGTTTTCTTCAAATACGTAAATGATTTCATGGCTACTAGATCCGTCTACTGCGATAGTTGAGATATTATTGTTAAAATATTGACCATCAAACACAACAACTGAATTAATGACTAATTCGTCGACATTTTTAAAGGTCGCACCGGTTAGATCAATTGCCCCATAGACTTCCAGCGTGTTATCACCTTCACCAAGATCAATTGTGCCCGTTGGCTTGTAAAATTCACCAGTCTGGACGAGTTCGCCAGTTTCTTCATTCTCTGTGAATGTTATGGCAAAGTTTTCTTCCTTGTTGGCAAGGCCCGAGGCCAGCGCATTCTCACTGTATTCGCCAGCTCCAATGTTGCCAAATAACGTGACCTTGTCATCACCGCTTCCAGCCTTTACGGAGACGTCACCCCGGCCAGTAACATTTACATCTAGTTTACCTTTGAGGGTGCTAGCGTCGATATCAATGTCGGCGTTATCTGCGGTTCCTAAACTCTGAATTGTTACATTTTGATCCCCAGAAATATTTACCTTCTCAAGAAGCTGACCCGACAGAGAGTTCAGGACGCTCGCTCCATCCGAAGACACAATGTTTAGGTTTTTAATATTTGAAGTTTGAAGGTCGACTGCGTTTGCTGAGGAGAGCGCTACGTCTGCATTTTCAGTAAGAGTATCAAAGCTAAACAGGCGTGTCCCAGTCGCCTCCGAAGAAATGTTAATAGACTTATTTACAGCACCGTTGCCACTGTCGGCTCCACCACCGCCGCACGCGGACAAAGCCATAGCCATGGACGTTCCACCGAGCAGGCCAGCTTTAGAAGACTGAAGACGCTTAGTCAGCTCCACAAGGTTGGTCTGTCTAGAACTTGGCTGAGCATGAACCGGGGTCGAATGCCCAAAAGTTCTTGAAATAGAGTAATGCATGTGAAACTCGTCCTAGGTTATGTAAAAAAAGCGTATTGTATCGAGTCTAGCGTACACATTAAGCAGCGCATCACGCAACATAATTAAATTCGATGAAACAACCGATTTGAATATGAGAAACTTAGCCTCGATGTTTTAAAGGCTGATTTTATTACTCCATAATTTGGAGCAATACTTGAGAACGACTTGCCAGCCCAAGACGCAATCGAAACTTTCAGACGAATGAGAACTCGCATCGTATTGCTGGCGCCGCCTGTATCTAAGCACGCATTAGTTGGCGCAACTAAGTCAAAGCGGCGGTTCGATTGAGCTTGAAATTGTCTCGTGAGTAGAAGTGGCTTTCATTTAGGGCTGTACAAGCAACCTAACCCCACACCCAGCCTGTTTAGCGCATTAAGCGAACCAGAGTGGCCTCAGTAGGCAAACAGCAGCATAACCGCATGCACAACCACACATGTTTGCAACGACGCGCAGGCGTGCGGGCGCGTGGCGGAAATGAAGTATGTAGTCAACATT
>ENA-OQVM01001238-OQVM01001238.1-marine-metagenome-genome-assembly--contig:-NODE-1238-length-34814-cov-12.225437_pt1 | contig 34814 bp, 31 predicted proteins | sample MGYA00237776_ERZ505498 | MGnify/ENA primary metagenome ERZ505498 (study PRJEB26159, sample SAMN06265151) | marine metagenome | isolation source: Helgoland LTER site | place: Germany:Helgoland, sampling...
TCCCCACTGCTGCCTCCCGTAGGAGTCTGGGCCGTGTCTCAGTCCCAGTGTGGCTGATCATCCTCTCAGACCAGCTATAGATCGTTGCCTTGGTAGGCCTTTACCCCACCAACTAGCTAATCCAACGCGGGCCGATCCTTTAGCGATAAATCTTTCCCCCGAAGGGCGTATTCAGTATTACTCACCGTTTCCAGTGGCTATTCTGAACTAAAGGGCACGTTCCCACGCGTTACTCACCCGTCCGCCGCTCCCTACCGAAGTAGGGCGCTCGACTTGCATGTGTTAGGCCTGCCGCCAGCGTTCGTTCTGAGCCAGGATCAAACTCTCAAGTTCAATCCAAAACTTCAACGTTCACAAAACATCCAACCAATCCGTCTCCGGATCAGTCTTCTTATCTGGCCAACCCTCGCAGGCTGACCGAATTGACGTAACAATATTATAACCCAACCCCCGAAAGGGTCGGAACATAACGTGTGTCAAAGATGCACTTGCTTACGCTAAAAGTCTTAGCTTCCTCAGACAACTTATGCCCAAAGTCCCAAAACTAGCGCCAGCCGCGCATCCTCTCTTTTTTTCTTAACCAACAATGTCAAAGAGCAGTCCGAACAGCGAAAGAAGCCCCTTCGTCTTCCTCCCTAGAAGGTGGGAGACGTTGTTGGCGACCCGTTGTGTCCGGAACGAGTTGGGGTTTAGACCCTGCCCCGGCGGCGCGCAAGTGATTTCTTGAAAAAAAGCATTATGCGCCGCATCATGTCTGCTCTGCATGGCTTATTCAGGTTCGCATCCTAAAAGAGACCTAAATCCGTCAATTCGCGACGCAACGCATGCGGAAATTCGTCATCGGGGTGATTCGTTTCAACAAATAGGCGATTCACGTCGCGGGGCGCGACTTTTGGTTCGAGATAGCGCCAACCCTGGAAAGGACGATGGAACGATATTTCGACCGGAATCACCTCAGCTCGCAGATCAATGTGCCACGCTGGCGTACCATCTTGCTTTGCACCTTCGCGGAAATCGATAACTTCCTGCCGACAGCACAATCGTCGATCGATGATCCAGAACAGCGACCCCCCATCCACTATCGATTCCCATTTTTGAGGCCGCGTGCGTGTGGTGATGTAAATGAAGTCCTCGCCCGTCTTTGGATGGTCGGGTTCGGAGCGCCGGATGTTACTGGCGATGAGTTGCTCCACGGTGGTGATCCCGACGCAGAGTTTTTTCATGTGCATGGTCATGGCTTCACGGTACCGCTTGCATCGCGTTGGAATAAATCCCCGCGACGTTTTTTCCTGTGAATAATACCTTGGCCGTCAGCAACGAAAGGAAAGCCCATGCCACTGCTCCTAGAAACCGAAAGACTGCTGATGCGCGAATGGCGGGCGGAGGACTTTGCGGCCTTTCACGCCATGAACAATGACCCCGAGGTTCGGCGCTACTATCCGGGGCTACAGTCTTTGGAAAAGTCTCACGATTTCATGGTGCGCGCGCAACAGCGTGACGCACGGGACGGTTTTTTCTTTCAACCGGTTTTTGACAAGCGCACTGGCGCGTTCGTTGGCGATGTAGGCATCGCGAAAATTGATTTTGAGGCGCCGTTTACGGGCGGCACTGAAATTGGCTGGATGCTGGAACAGAAATATTGGGGCCGTGGCTACGCTGTTGAGATGGCGACCGCGGTCTTGGACCACGCTTTTAACGCGCTCGGAATCCGCGAAGTGCTGGCCTTCACTGTCCCAACCAACCAAAAATCTCGGCGGGTCATGGAGAAACTAGGGATGCAGCACGATCCGGGCGGCACATTTGACAATCCGATGATCCCAGAAGGGCACGCTTACCGGCCCCACGTGCTCTATCGCATCTGCCCGCCCGTCGCCTAAGTCGGTTTATTGCCGAACAATTGCTCTTGCGCCGTCGTTACATTGGCGAAGTTCTCCCGACGGTCGCGCAACAGGGCCATTCCACGCTGCACCGCCGGGCGTTCGCCGACCTGTGTCAGCCAGCGTTCCACGTTCGGAAAGGCGCTAATGTCTTGCTTCTGGCCTTCCCAGAGCGACATCCAGCCATAGCAGGCGATGTCAGCGATGGTGTAATCATCCCCTGCGAGAAAGGCATTCTTTCCCAACTGCTTATCAGCGACGCCGTAGAGCCGCTTGGTTTCATTAATGTAACGCGTTTGCGCGTAGGGAATTTGCTCCGGGGCGTATTTCACGAAGTGGTGGTTCTGCCCCAGCATCGGACCAACGCCGCCCATCTGCCACATCAGCCATTGGTTGATCTGAGTTTGGTCTCGCAGGGTGCTGGCATAAAACTTCCCTGTCTTTTCCGCGAGATAGACCAGAATAGCCCCGCTCTCAAATACGGAAATTGGCTTACCGCCGGGCCCATCGTGGTCGACAATCGCAGGGATGCGGTTGTTTGGAGAAAGCGCGAGGAAATCTGGCTGGTGCTGATCGCCCCTGCCGATATCAATCGCGTGGACTTGGTATTCCAGGCCACACTCTTCGAGCATAATGTGGGCTTTCCAGCCGTTGGGCGTGGGCCACGTATAGAGATCGATCATCAGCGCTTCCTGCTCTCGGTTCACCCACCACTAGAACGGATATGACCCCCACGCGAAACCCTTATATGAAGCAAAGCGCGCGGAAATCGTTCACGTTCGTGCCAGTGGGCCCGGTGATAAAGGCGTCACCCAGCGCCTCGAACAGGCTGTGGGTGTCGTTATTGTCCAAAAAGTGATCCGGATCCAAGCCCAGCGCCCGCGCCCGCGCCCACGTGGTTCCATCACAGAAAGCGCCGGCGTTGGGGGCGTTACCGTCCTGTCCATCGGTATCGGCGGCCAAGAAGGTCCAGCCGGGCACGCCATCGAGCGCTTGCGCCATACGCGCCGCAAACTGGACGTTGCGACCACCCCGACCACCGCCGGTGACGCGCACATCGACTTCACCGCCCATCAGCCAGATTTGTGGCCGCCCCTCGGGCCGACGCCGAACACGCTCTGCGAGCATCAGGGCATTATCGTCCGCCAACCCGACCTGACTGTCGGCTGTTATCGTGGCGTCATGCCCCAAAGAGCGAAGCTTGACCTCAGCCGCTTTGAGCGATTGCGGACCAGAAGCGATGATTCGGTAAGGGCTATCGATCTCGCCCGCGGTCTTCTGTTGATCAATCCACGCCAGAATATCGGGCGAGCCACCGCCATACCTTTGCAGCAGGGCCGAGGCTTCGGCTGCACCGGTTGGGTTGGCCACCGTTGGACCAGAGCCAATGGCGATGGGATCATCACCCACAACATCCGAAATCGCTAACGTCTGTAGATTTCCCGCACAGGCCGCCGCCACACCGCCACCCAGCAAGGGCGACAACACGCGGCGAACGGTGTTCAGCTGGTGAATATCCGCGCCGCCGTTGAGCAACGCCTTGGTAGCCTGCTGCAGCGCCTCCGGCTTCGGCCCCTCCTCGGTGGCCAGCAGCAGGCTCGACGCGCCGCCAGAGAGCAAGAACAGCACGTCTGCCCCCGGGGGAACCGCTGTTATCGCACGCAACAAAGCAGAAGCAGACGCGGCACCCTGCGCATCGGGAAAAGGATGGGCGGCAGATCGCCATTCGAGGGATTTTAGAGAGGCCACAGTCCCATGGGGCGCAACCACCATGCCGCGAATGTCGTCCCCCCACAGGGCTTCGACTTCTTCCGCCATGGGGCCGGCTGCCTTGCCAACGGCGAAGACATAGGGCGTGTTTGCCGGACGATCAGGCAGGTGAGCCGCCATGATCTTCCTTGGGTGGGCCGCGTCTACCGCAGCCCAGAATGCGTGTTCGAGGTCAGCTTTCATCTCGTGCCTGCATCATTCGTCAAACCGACCATCGCACCGTCCACCGCAAGCGATGACGCGTGCCATGCTGGCCGCAAAGACTAGTCGATTTGCGCAGTAACTTCGATTTCGACCTTCATGTCGTCGTTCAACAGCCCGCACACAACCATCGTCGCCGCAGGGCGAATATCGGCAAAGTAGGAACCAACCAGCTTGAACACCTCTTCGCCGTAGCTCTGATCGGTGACGTAGTAGTGCGCGCGGACCACGTGCTCCAAAGATGCACCCGCATCGGCGAGCGCTTTCTTGATGGTTTCCATACAGTTGCGCGCTTGGTCGGTCACGCCCTCTGGCAGGGTCATTGTCTCGTAGTCATAGCCCGTCGTGCCAGCCACATAGACCATGTTACCAGCGCGAACAGCCCGCGAATAACCCGCAACCTTCTCGAAAGGGGAGCCCGTTGAAATCAGTTTACGTTCGGACATGAGGGATGGCTCCTAACCGAGTTTTTGGTTGATCAGTTTATTAACGACGCCCGGGTTGGCCTGACCGCCGGTGGCTTTCATCACCTGCCCGACAAACCAGCCCTTGAGCTTGGGATTTTCCTTGGCCTTTTCCACCTGCGCCGGGTTGGCTGCGATGATTTCGTCCAGCGCGGCTTCGATCGAGCCTTCGTCCGAAATCTGCTTCAATCCCTGCTCATCAATGATGGTATCCGCAGACTTTCCCGTTTCGAACATGGTCGCGAAGACGTCCTTAGCCGTCCGGCCAGAAATCGTATCGCTCGCGATGGCTTCAATCAGGCCGCCCAGCGCATCAGCAGACACCGGCGAGTTCGCCAATTCAACGCCGGCCTTGTTCAGCGCACCGAACAACTCGCCCATCACCCAGTTCGCGGCAAGCTTGGCGTCCCGTCCTTTGGCGACCGCTTCAAAGAAGTCGCCCGTTTCCTTCTCCGCAACCAAAACGCCTGCGTCATACGTCGATAGGCCGTATTCCGCCTCGAACCGCGCGCGCTTCTCATCAGGCAGCTCGGGAATATCCGAAGCAATCGCATCGACAAACGCCTGATCGAGCTGCAGCGGCAGCAAGTCGGGATCGGGGAAGTAGCGGTAATCGTGCGCTTCTTCCTTGGAGCGCATGGACCGCGTCTCGCCCTTTGCCGGGTCGTAAAGGCGGGTTTCCTGAACAACAGTCCCCCCGCTTTCTAGCACTTCAACCTGACGGCGCGCTTCGTATTCAACCGTTTGACGAATGAAGCGCACAGAGTTGACGTTCTTGGTCTCGGTCCGCGTTCCCAGTTCTGTGGAGCCAACCGGGCGCACAGAAACGTTCACGTCCGCCCGCATGGATCCTTGCTCCATATTCCCGTCACAGGTGCCGAGATAGCGCAGAATCGACCGCAGCTTGGTCATGTAGGCCGACGCCTCATCACCGCCGCGCAAGTCGGGCTTGGACACGATTTCCATCAGCGCCACACCCGTCCGGTTCAAATCGATGAACGAACGATGCGGATCCTGATCGTGGATCGATTTTCCGGCGTCCTGCTCAAGGTGAATGCGCTCAATGCCAATCACCCGGCTTTCGCCGTCTTCCATGTCGATGGTCAGCTCACCTTCGCCAACGATCGGGTGGTAGAGCTGGCTGATCTGGTAGCCTTGCGGCAAATCGGCGTAGAAGTAGTTCTTGCGGTCAAACACGCTGTAGAGATTGATCTCGGCCTTGATGCCCAAGCCGGAACGCACAGCTTGGCGCACGCATTCTTCGTTCAACACGGGCAACATGCCCGGCAACGCGGCATCAACCAGCGCTACGTTGTGGTTGGGCGCTTTGCCAAAGGTCGTGGATGCACCAGAGAAGAGCTTGGACTCGGAGAGCACCTGAGCATGGACTTCCATGCCGATGACGATTTCCCACTCGCCCGTCTGGCCTTTGATGGTCTGTGCCATGGAACAGTTCTCCCTTAAGCCATCAACTGTGGTGTTGCCGTGAAGCCAGCAGCATTTTCAACCGCCTGCGCAACGCGGAGCAGTCCGACTTCTTCGAACGGCTTACCCAGCAGCTGCACGCCCAGCGGTAATCCGTCCTTGGACAGCCCGACCGGAACAGAAATACCCGGAATGCCCGCCATTGAAGCCGGAACCGTAAACACGTCGTTCATGTACATTTCAACGCCAGAGGGCTCCTCCGTGATACCGAAAGCGGGGCTTGGCGTGGTTGGTGTCAGGATCGCATCGACCTGGCCGAATGCTTCGGTGAAGTCACGAGCGATCAACGAGCGAACCCGCCGCGCTTTGTTGTAATAGGCGTCATAGAAACCTGCTGACAGGACGTAAGCACCGATCATGATGCGGCGCTGAACTTCCTGCCCAAAGCCTTCGCCTCGCGTTGTTGCATACATTTCCTCCAAGCTGGAGAACTCTGGCAACCCTTCTGGTGCATCGGCGCGATAGCCGTAGCGCACACCGTCATAGCGCGCGAGGTTGGATGATGCTTCGGCTGGCGCAACAATGTAGTACGCCGGTAACGCTGAATGCGTGTGTGGCAGTGAAATATCTATGATCTCTGCGCCTTGGTCCCGCAGTTGATCCGCCGTTTCCATCCAGAGCTTTTCGACTTCCTCCGGCATCCCTTCAACGCGGTATTCGCGGGGAATGCCGATCTTCAGGCCTTTGACCCCAGCGCCAAGCTCGGCGGTGTAGTCTGGCACGGCCGTATCAACGGATGTCGTGTCCATCGGGTCATAGCCTGCCATCGAGCCAAGCATGATCCCGCAGTCTTCGACCGAACGCGCCATCGGGCCGGCTTGATCAAGCGATGACGCGAACGCAACAACGCCCCAACGAGAGCAGCGGCCATAGGTCGGCTTCAAGCCAGTGATGCCACAGAACGCAGCGGGCTGACGGATCGAACCGCCCGTATCGGTTCCCGTCGCGCCAAGGCAAAGTCGCGCTGCGACAGCCGACGCTGAACCGCCCGAAGACCCACCGGGCACCAACGCCATGTCCGGCTTATCGCTGGACTGCCACGGGTTCACGACGTTGCCGTAATAAGACGTGGTATTCGATGAGCCCATTGCGAACTCATCAAGGTTCAGCTTGCCCAAGAACACAGCACCATCACGCAGAAGATTGCTGGTTACCGTGCTTTCATAGGTTGGCTTGAACCCCTGCAAGATGCGGGAGGCCGCAGTGGTCTGCACGCCTTCGGTGCAGAACAAATCTTTGATCCCCAGTGGAATGCCCAGCAGCGCGCCTTCGTCGCCAGATGCGCGCTTCTTGTCCGCTTCTGCCGCTGCTTCAAGCGCGGCATCGGGGGTTGGAGTAATGTAGGCACCCAAATCAGCGCGGGCTTGCATGGCATCGACACACGATTGCGTCAGCTCGACGGATGAGAACTTACCTTCAGCCATACCCTTTTGGGCTTCGGCGATGGTCAAACGGTTTAATTCGCTCATGATCGCTTCCCCTACTCAACCACTTTGGGAACGGCATAGAAGTCCGTTACCCGATCCGGGGCGTTGGCCAGCACGCGTTCAGGATAATCGCCGGCGTTCACCGCATCCTTCCGCATACGCGCCGTGGCGCCGACGACGGAAGTCAGCGGTTCGACGTCATCGGTGTTGATGGCGTCTAACTGCTCAACGAAACCGAGGATAGCTGATAACTCGCCAGCCAGTCGGTCCTTGTCTTCTTCTGCAACAGTCAGTCGCGCCAAACGCGCTGCCTGCTCTACAGTTTCTCTGGTGATGCTCATTTAGGGGACTTTGTCTCAGGAAATGATGTCTATCTGTCTGAATTCTTGGTAGCAGCGTGACTATGAGCGATCAACATAAGCCCTCCACGAACAAAGGTCGAAGTTTCCATGAGGTCGATTTGGCTGGTATGCGTGAAGCTATCAGCACCGGCGATCGGCTGCTCGGGATCGATTTTGGCGACAAAAAGATCGGCATTGCCGTTTCTGACGGCCTGCAATCTATTGCCTCGCCCGTCGAAACACTGGTTCGCGGCAAGAAGTTCGCGGCCGATGCCGACCGCCTCAATCTGATTATCAGCGAGCGCAGCATCCGGGGAATTGTTCTGGGCTGGCCCTTGCAGATGGACGGCACGCCCGGCCCCCGGTGCCAAGCCACGATCGCCTTTGCCCGCAACATGCGCACGCTTGCCGGCATCGATCTACCGATCCTGCTGTGGGACGAGCGACTGACCTCCGCCATGGTTGAGAAGTTCTTGATCAACGATATGGACATGACGCGGAACAAACGACGGAAGGTTGTGGACCAGATGGCCGCCGTCATTATTCTTCAGTCTGCGCTGGACGCTCTTTAGGTTGCTTAATCGCCTTATTGTTCAATCAAAAGGTTGACGCGTCTATTCTGCTCGCTATGCAGAACCTATGTCATTCTCATCACCCCGCCTGATTGAACCTGCTGAACGCGGCGCTTGGCTGCGGCTTATCCGAACCAAGCGCATCGGTCCGCATTCTTTCTGGTCGCTACTAGAGCGGTTCGACAGCGCCGTTGAAGCGCTGGCCGCCCTGCCCGACTTATCGATGCGCGGGGGCGCAAAAAACCCGCTGACGCCCTTTTCTTCCGAGTTGGCCGAACAAGAATATCGGCAGCTGCGCGCTCTGGGTGGCAGTTTGCTGACGGCAGCAGATACCGTCTATCCCCCGCTGCTGCGCCAAATCAACGATCCGCCACCGGTCCTGTCAGTTATGGGCAACACCGATCAACTCGCCCGCCCCGCGATTGCGATGGTCGGTGCACGCAACGCCTCAACCAACGGCGCTCGCTTTGCCGGCAAACTTGCCGAGGGGCTCGCGGCTGAGAACTTCAGCATCGTTTCGGGTCTCGCCCGGGGAATCGACGCGGCCGTTCACGCTTCAACCGTCAAAACCGGGACCGTTGCAGTCGTAGCGGGTGGCGTGGACATTATTTATCCCCGCGAGCATGGCGACCTTTACCGCGCGATTGTCGAGCATTCTGTCGTCATCGCGGAAATGCCGCTCGGGATGCAGCCGACAGCACGGCACTTTCCCCACCGCAATCGCATCATCGCGGGAATGAGCGCCGCAACGGTGGTTGTCGAAGCCGCCCATCGTTCCGGCTCCCTGATCACAGCGCGCTACGCAGCCGATTTTTCCCGTGAAGTCTGCGCCGTTCCGGGCAATCCTCTGGATCCTCGAGCCGAAGGGACAAACCAGCTGCTCAAGGATGGAGCCACGCTCGTTTGCGAGGCTCAAGACATCCTGGATTGCTTGCCCTCAATCGACGAATTGCACGAACCCGCACCCCAGCAATCCCAGCCTCGAACACTGACGAAATTGTCTGATGATGACGTCCGAAAAGCGCGCGACGCCCTGCTAAAAGTTCTTTCACCAACACCGTGCGCCATTGACGAACTCTACCGTGAATGCCAAGTACCCGCCCGATTGGGAGCGGCAGCTCTGGTGGAACTTGAACTCGGCGGTATCGTCGAACGCACCGCCGGAAACATGGTTTGTCGCCTCATTTAAGTGCTTCAGTTTTCTTCAGTGGAGTGCTGTCATTCACGTTGTTAGGGCCGGAAAAAATACATGACCGTTGTTGTCGTTGAGTCCCCATCCAAGGCAAAAACCATCAACAAGTATCTGGGCAAGGACTTCGAAGTCTTCGCGAGCTTTGGACACATTCGCGACCTGCCCGCAAAAGATGGATCTGTTGACCCCGACAATGATTTTGAAATGTCATGGTTGGTCGAGTCGGACAGCAATAAGCGTTTGAAAGATATAGAAAAAGCGCTGAAGAACCACGACCAACTCATCCTCGCGACCGACCCCGATCGCGAAGGGGAGGCCATCTCTTGGCACATTCAGGACGAGCTGGAAAAGCGCGGTAAGCTCAAGGGCAAAGACGTGCAGCGCGTGGTCTTTAACGAGATTACCAAGAACGCCGTCAAGGAAGCGTTTCAGCATCCTCGCGCCGTCGATCAGGATCTCGTCGACGCTTACATGGCCCGACGCGCTCTGGATTATCTGGTGGGCTTTAACCTGTCGCCGATCCTCTGGCGCAAACTGCCCGGCTCGCGCTCCGCTGGTCGCGTTCAGTCGGTGGCTCTTCGCCTGATTTCCGAGCGTGAAGCCGAAATCGAAACTTTTGTGCCGGTGGAATATTGGGACGTCATCGCAACACTGAATGACGGCCAGTCCCAGACCGTCGCAGCGCGCCTGACCTACCTCGACGGCAAGAAGCTGACGAAGTTCTCACTTGGCAACGAAACCGATGCGACCGCCGCAAAAACCGTCGTCGAAAACGCCAGCAGTCTCCGCGTGTTGGAGATCGAGCAAAAGCAGCGCAAGCAGAACCCAGCGCCGCCGTTCACCACCTCGACCATGCAGCAGGAAGCCAGCCGTAAACTGGGCTTCTCCGCCGCTCACACCATGCGTGTTGCGCAAAAGCTGTACGAAGGGATGGAGATTAACGGCGAGACCGTGGGTCTGATTACCTACATGAGAACGGACGGCGTCCAGCTGTCGAAAGAAGCATTGGACAGCGCCCGCGAATTGATCGCTGGGGACTACGGCACCGTTTATCTGCCCGAAAACCCGCGCTTCTATAAATCCAAAGCCAAAAACGCGCAGGAAGCACACGAGGCAATCCGCCCAACATTGCTTTCCCGCAAGCCCGCTGAGCTCGAAGGTATCCTCGATCGCGACCAAATGCGCCTCTACCAATTGATTTGGAAGCGCACGATCGCTTGTCAGATGGCGGCGGCTGTTTTTGATCAGGTTGGCGTTGACATTGATGTCGATGCTGGCGCGGCACAGATGCGCGCAACGGGTTCGGTTTTGGCGTTCGACGGCTTCATCAAAGTCTACCAAGAAGGCCGCGACGATGCGGGCGACGACGACGCCGAGCAGCGCTTGCCGCGCCTCGAAAAAGGGCAGATGCTGAACCGCGAAAAAGTCGTTGCAGACCAACACTTTACCGCTCCACCGCCGCGCTACACCGAAGCAACGCTGGTCAAGAAAATGGAAGAGCTCGGCATTGGCCGCCCTTCCACCTACGCGTCAATCATTTCCGTGCTGCAAGACCGCGAATACGTGCGCTTGGACCAGAAGCGATTTATTCCGGCTGAGCGTGGACGGATCGTCGTTGCCTTCCTCGCCAACTTCTTCTGCCGTTACATGGAATACGACTTCACCGCTGACCTCGAAGAGCAGCTCGACGACATTTCTGGCGGTCGCCTCCAGTGGAAAAACGTGCTGTCCGCGTTCTGGACAGACTTCCACGCGCTGATCGAAGAAACCAAGGAACTGCGCATCACTGAAGTCATCAACGTGATGGATGACGTGCTTGGCCCCCATTTCTTCCCGACGCAAAAGGAAGACGGAACGCCCATCGACTTCGACCCTCGCGCCTGTCCATCCTGTGGCGAGGGCCGGTTGTCGCTGAAGTTTGGTAAGACAGGCGGCTTTATCGGCTGTGGCAATTATCCCGATTGCCGGTTTACCGATCAGCTGACCCGCGGCACAGACCAACCGCGTCAAGCGGCGAAAGATGATGAGCCGATTGGCACGGATCCGAAGACTGGCTTGGGCATTTTCCTGAAAAAAGGTCCATACGGCTGGTACGTGCAGATCGGCCAACCCGAAGACATGGAAGAGGGCAAGAAGCCAAAGCGTGCGTCTCTGCCCAAAGGGTTGGAGCCTTCTGATCTGACCTACGAAAAGGCTTTAGACCTGCTGGCCTTGCCGCGCGATGTTGGCGAGTATGAGGGCGAAATGATCACCGCTGGCATTGGCCGCTTTGGTCCGTTTGTTAAGATGGGTTCGACCTACGCCAACATTCCCAAGGACGAGAGCGTTCTGGAAATTGGCCTGAACCGTGCTGTTGCACTGATTGTTGAAAAGCAAGAAAAGGTGAAAGCCAAAGGCGCACCGGGAACCGAGTTAGGGGTTCACCCCAGCGACGAGAAACCCATTACGCTGAACGAAGGGCGCTACGGCCCTTACGTCAAACATGGCCGCACCAATGCGACAATCCCAAAGGACAAAGATCCCAAAACCTTGACGCTGGAAGAGGCGATTGCCCTGATCGACGCCAAAGGTGGGAAGAAAGCGCCGGCGAAGAAGGCCGCAGCGAAAAAAGCACCGGCAAAGAAAGCACCGGCAAAGAAGGCTGCGGCGAAAAAACCTGCCGCCAAAAAGACAGCTGCGAAAAAACCAGCTAAGAAGGCTGACTAATCTAGTCGGGGGCGGTTTCATGGTGGAACCGCCCATCTTTCGCGTTCCACAAAGGGGCACTGGCTGTATTCATGGCTAAATCTAAAAGCAACGACGCAGGCCAGTTGGATCGTGATGCGATCCTCAAGTTCATTCAAAAAAATCCCAACCGCGCCGATAAACGCAGCATCGCCAAAGAGTTTGGCATCAAGGGCGGCGGTCGGGTTTGGTTGAAAACCCTGCTGAAGCAGTTTGAGCGCGATGGCGTGCTAGAGCCCGAAACCCCGAAAACCCGTTGGCAGAAACAGGGGCTTCCCGCCGTGTTGCCGGTAGAGGTTTTGGCCCCCAATGACGACGGCGACGTTGTTTGCATGCCGATTGAGCGCAACTTTCGCGGCGCTCCCCCTCTGATTTTCCTTACCGACGGCAGCCTTGATGCGGCACCCGGCGCAGGGGATCGGGTGCTGGCCAAGATCGAGCCCACCGGCGAAGGCGCTTTCCTCGCAAAACCCTTTAAAACGCTGCCCCGTCCCCGCCATGACATCGTTGTGGGCGTGGTCGAAGCCGGCGGCACGCTCCGCCCCACCGACAAGCGCACCAAGCATGATTTTATCATTGGCGAGCAAGATCGGGGCACGCTCGAACCCGGTATGCTGGTCCGTGCTGAGGTGGTTGGCACGGGGCGACTTGATCTGCCCAAGGCGCGGGTGATTGAGGTCATCGGGCACGAGAACGATGTTGGTGCGATTTCGCTGATTTCAGCAGCAGAACATCGCCTGCGCATGCATTTTCCCGACGATGCCGTTGAAGACGCAAAGGCCGCTGAGGCGGTGCCGCTCAAAGGCCGCGTGGATTACCGAGACGTTCCGCTGGTGACCATCGATGGCGCGGATGCCCGTGATTTTGATGATGCGGTTTGGGCCGAGCGCCTGCCCGAGGGTGCCGGCTTTCGCATTCTGGTCGCCATTGCGGACGTGGCGCATTACGTGCGCCCGCAATCGCCGTTGGATCAGGAAGCCAAGAAGCGCGGCAACTCGTGCTACTTCCCCGATCGCGTGATCCCTATGCTGCCCGAAAACCTGTCCAACGGCTGGTGCTCCTTGGTGCCGCACGAAGATCGGGGATGCTTGGTTGCAGACATGACCATCAATGCGCAGGGCAAGCTCCTCTCTAAGCGGTTTGAGCGCGGCGTGATGCGCTCGGCAGCTCGGCTAACGTATGAGCGTGTTGAAGACGCATTGAACGGCAATCCGGATGAAGAAATCCAGCCACTGCTGGAACCCAACCTTGTTCCGCTGAAAGCCGCCTATGACGTTCTGGTGCAAGCGCGCGAAGAGCGTGGCGCGTTGGAGTTGGATATTCCAGAACGCATGATCGAGCTGTCGGAAGATAAGTCTCACGTTGTTGATATTCGCCCGCGAGAACGCCTGACATCGCACAAGATGATCGAGGAAATGATGATCCTCGCCAACGTGGCCGCTGCTCAAGTGCTGGAAGCGGTCGAGCACTCGGTCATGTACCGTGTCCATGATCATCCAGACCCCATCAAACTGGAAAACTTAGCCAACCTGCTCGACGGCACACCCGTCAATATCCAGCGCGGTACGCGCCTGACCGCTGGCAAGTTGAATGGCATCCTCAAAGGTGTGGCCGGCGAAGACTACGCCCCGATGATCAACGAGGCCGTTCTGCGATCACAGGCTCAAGCCGTCTATTCCCCTCGTAACATTGGCCACTTTGGGTTGGGGTTGGAGAGCTACGCGCACTTCACCAGCCCGATCCGTCGCTATGCCGACCTGACGGTGCACCGTGCGCTGATCCATGCTTTTGGCTTGGGTGAAGGCGGGGAACCCCTGGGTGCATCAGAGGCGCCGATTCCGCTTGCAGAATCCATTTCTGAGTGCGAACGCCAAGCCGCCTATGCCGAGCGAAGCGCCAAGGATCGCTATCTTGCTGCGTTTCATGGCGATCAGATTGGTCAGGTTTTTGAGTCTCGCATCAGCAGCGTGACCAAGTTTGGCCTGTTCGTCGAGCTGGACCGTTCCGGCGCACACGCCCTGGTTCCAATGGGCCTTCTGCCAGACGACCGCTATGATTTCGATGGTAAAACCCTCACGCTAGAAGGTCGGCGGTGGGGCCGGATCTTCTCAGTTTCGCAGCGGGTTCAATTGCGCTTGGTCGAAGCGAACGGTTTGACCGGGTCTCTGGTCGGCGAAATTGTTGGCGAAGCAGAACCCGCAGCGCTGGACCTGAGAGCGTCCGAGTCGGCCGCGCGAGCGGCAGCGAAAAACACTAAATCCGGCAAGAAGGTAAAGGGAAAGTCGGGTAACCAAAGGAAAAGGCCATAAGCTCGGCTTATTTACCGCGCATAAACCGATGCAGAGGAGCGTAGCGGCACGTACCCCGCTATGGTCTGGTGGTATTTTCAAGGAAGCTAAAATGCCTCAGAGCCTATTTCGGTTTGGCCCCCACCTCGCATTTTGTGCCCTCGCAGTCCTGACGCTGTTTTTGTCAGCCTGTGATGCTGGCCAAGTGAATGCGCGGACGACGGCTCGCAAAGCCACCAATTCCAGCATTGTGATGCCAACCGAACTGCGAACGGCTTTGGAAGAAGCGCTGCCAACGGGCCAATCTGGTGGGCAACTCCCCGATGCCGACGAAGCCTTTTTGTACGGCGTGGGCATTGGTGCGATTCAGGAGTTGTACGTCGAAGCCTTCCACCCGCGCGAAGTCGCCATGGCCGGCTTGGTGAACTTAGGCCAACAGGCTAATTTCACGCTGAAGTCCGACGGCGGGGTTACACGGATTGAGGGGCCGGGCGGCCAGATGGAATTCGAAGAACCGGACGGCGACTACTATCTGGAATGGGGTCTGCACTCAGCTTTTGTCGCTCTGCACATGATCACCTCCAGCGAGCGTATCCGTCGAATGCCGCAGGCCGAACGGGAAACCGAGATTTTCGAAGGCTACATGTCCTTGCTCGATGGCGTGTCGCGCTACTTGCCCGCAGCGGATGCCGATTTGTTCCGCGATGACGTGTTCGGCTTCGGCGGTATGGGTATCCTGATCGCCTATGAAGAGAACGGCATCCGCGTTCGCGAAGTTGTCCGTGGTGGCCCCGCGGAAGAAGCAGGCTTGGCCGATGGCGATCTGATTACGCACGTGAACGGTCAGCGGGTGACCGGTGAAATGAGCGAAGACCTCGTTCTTAGTCTGCTGCGCGGGCCGGTTGGCTCGTTGGCGACGGTCATGTTGCAGCGCGACGGGCGCACGTTGCGCCGCACGGTGAGCCGACAAATCGTTGCTCTGCCTTCGCTGCGAGGGCAAATGGTTGGTGACGTGGCCGTGATTCAAATGGCCGTCTTTTCAGAACAATCGACCGAAGAATTCCTAGACGTTGTCCGGCGCCTGCGCAAAGAACAGCCTGCAAGTTGGCTGCTTGACCTGCGCGAAAACCCGGGTGGCTTGAAAACGGCTGCTCAAGAAATTGCCGATTATGTTGTGGGCAAAGGTCCAATTCTGGTTTCAGCCGGGCGAGACATCGAAAACAAAGACACCGTCGAAGCCAAGCCAAACGACATTTTGCTCGGCGCACCCTTGCTGGTGCTGATCAACGGTAACTCGGCCAGCGCTTCAGAGATCCTGGCATCGGCCATACAGGACAACGGGCGCGGTATCATTATTGGGTCTACGTCGTTTGGAAAGGGCTCGATCCAGACCAGTTTTGACCTGCCAAACGGCGCGATGATGACCGTGACATCGGGCGCGTTCTTTGCCCCATCAGGCGCGCCGCTGAACAAGGCGGGTGTGACACCAAACGTATGCTTCACGGACCGCACCCCAAAGGCTGTGATCGATGACGCCATGGCGTCTTCACCTGATATTGCAGCACTGCAAGCGCGCTCGATCATTGCGCAAAATATGAAAGACAAGAAGAATTACCGGAACGTTTGCCCGCCATCGGACCGCTATACTGAAGACGATTCAGACCTCGCGCTGCAAATCGCTATGTCGCCTCAGGCCTATCAACGCATTCTGTCCGCCAGCGCAAGCCTGTCATCCCTGCGATAGTCACGGTTGACTCAGGACAGGTTGGCTATAGGGTGCGTTCCAAATTGATGAATCTAGGAGCTCGGGGCTATGGCTAAACCCGCTAACGTGCTCATCAAAATGGTGAGCACCGCCGATACCGGTTACTTCTACGTAAAGAAGAAGAACACGCGTACCTCCACTGAAAAGCTGGAAATGCGCAAGTACGATCCTGTTGCACGCAAGCACGTTGTCTTCAAAGAATCGAAGATGAAGTAAGCGTTCGACGGAACGACGATATTAAGAGGGGGCGGTATCCACGATCTGGTTACCGCCCTTTTCTTTTGCCGCATACAAGCGCGCATCTGCGCGGGCGATCAAAGCATCGGCGGTAGAGGCCCAGTCGCCCACGGGCAATGTCACCAAGCCCGCAGAAGCGGAAATCTTGATAAGCCCCTGATCCGAACCGGCATGACGCAAATCAGCGACATCAGCGATCAGCCGTTGCACCACCGTGCGGGCCGCAGCCCCATCGGCATTGGGCAGAACCAAAGCAAACTCATCACCGCCCAAGCGCACTGCCGAATCCGACGCGCGCGAGCAGCGGTTAAAATGAGCTGCCACGCCGATGAGAAATTGATCCCCCGCTGGATGCCCATAGGCGTCATTGAGCGCCTTGAAGCCGTCGAGATCAAACAATGCCAGCGACAAAGGCCGTTGAGACTGTCGGGCAATCTGCATTTGAACCGGCAAGTGCGCGGCCAGATAGCGGCGGTTGTATAGATCCGTCAGACCGTCGGTGATGGCCAAATCGAGTGACTGGGCCAAAGCGCCCCGACGCTGCTTGAACTGCTCACTGATCCGAACCTGCTCCCGCACCATCAGGGACAAGGACAAATCCGGCGCGGACCCGGTCCAAGCATCCTGAACATCCATCCGTTCCATCGTCTCAATCATCCGGTCAGGCAGATGCGCGCTGGCAAGGGTGATGGGCGTGTTGCGGTGCGCGGCGTGGGATCGCGTGCGAGCGGTCAGGGCAAAGGCGGCATCCCAGCCTTTATCCGACACAGCCCCAAGGACCAGACACGCATGCTCAACCAGAACGCCGCTTTGCGCCAGAGGGGCGACCTCAGCCACCAGACCCGCCTGTGTCAGGCAACGTTGGATCGCACGAGCGAAGGCATCATCTTCGTGACAAACCAGAACCGGGCTTGCCTGCGATACGGCGTCTTGAGCGGCAAAGAGCTCCGGCTCGAACCCCAACACACGCAGCACATCTTCGGTAGACCCGGCATCATCCAAACGCCGCGCCCGGCGCACCTGAGCCGACAAGCGCGCCGTCATTCGCTGACGCGATGCGGGCAAAGCTAGATACATGTCTGCGCCAAGCTCCAACGCGTGCTGTTGGCTATGCGGGCTGGGAATCGGATCGACGAGGACCAATGACTGATTGGGAAAAGCGTGCTTGAGCGCGCGCAAGCGGTTGAGATCCGTCTCGGGCTCTCGGATCAGCGCGATAACTTCTGGTTTGTTCGCGCGAATATCCGCGATAGCGTCATCCAAAGCCTCGGCACTTCCGCCTGTGACATGAAAGTACGAGGACTGCAGTTGGCGTTGCAGGGTCGGGCCGAGCATCGTATCTGAGTAAAGTAAGTGAACGTGGCCAGACATCAGGCTTCCTGCGTTGTTGCCCTCGTTTTACTGGCCCGATGAGTCAAGGTGAAGCGCTTTATGTCCAGCCTGTGCCGGACCTGTTTGACTGTTACACCCACCGCAAGCATCAGCCCGCGTTGCGCCTCCTGTGGCAGTCCCAAGGTGGTGCAGCATGGCGAGCTGGATACCCTTTCGCTGGCGCACATCGATTGTGATGCCTTCTATGCTGCCGTTGAAAAGCGTGACGACCCCAGCATTCGAAACAAACCCGTCATCATTGGCGGTGGTCAGCGCGGCGTGGTGACGACCGCGTGTTACTTGGCGCGGATCCAAGGTGTCCGCTCCGCGATGCCGATGTATCGGGCCAAGCAGTTGTGCCCGCAGGCCGTGATCGTCAAACCCAATATGGCCAAGTACCGAGAAACGGGACTGGAGGTGCGGCAGTACTTTCGCGCCCTGACACCCGACGTGGAACCGCTGTCGATCGACGAAGCCTTCCTCGATTTGAGCGGCATCGCACGCGCCGGAAAGCATCCGGCGCAAGAGTTGGCCCGCCTGGCACAAACGGTTCAAGACCAAGTTGGGATCACCCTTTCAATCGGTCTGTCGCACAACAAACTGCTGGCGAAAATTGCCTCGGACCTCGACAAGCCCGATGGATTTGCGATTTTGGGGCAAGCTGAGGCCAAGGACTTTCTCGCTGACAAACCAGTGAAGCTCATTTGGGGCGTTGGACCGGCGACAGCGAAACGGATGAACGCCTTGGGCATCACACGCATCGCCCAACTCCGCGCATTTCCCAAGGAAGATATGATCGCGATGTTCGGACGGTTCGGCGAGCGGCTGTATCATTTCTGTCGGGGCGAAGATACGCGCCGCGTTCGGGAGGATCGGGGGTCAAAGTCTGTCAGTTCAGAAACCACGTTGATGACGGACACGGGCGATTTGGCGGAGCTAACGGCCATTGTTGAGCGCCTGTCCTATCGCGTTGCTGAGCGTCTTTCGACCTATGAGCTGGCGGGTAAGCGGATCACCCTCAAACTCAAGACCACGGATTTTGATATTCTCAGTCGGAGCCAAACGCTCGATGGCCATACCGCCGATGCCCGCGTGCTGTTCTCCGTCGCGCAGCGTTTGCTTGCTGCGGAAGTGGCGCGCGAGCCCTTGCAAACCTACCGACTGCTGGGCGTTGGTGTGGCTGGGTTTGATTAACCCTCAATAAACGCTTGGGACCACTGGGTGTAGATCGGCGCAGCAACCCCCTTGGCGTGAAATCCAACATGCCCGCCGGTTTGGCAGATCGCCGGGGTCAGGAGCGCATTTTTCTCCCACGGGATCGCGCGATAGGGCTGCGCATCAATCCATGGATCATCCGCAGCCGTGATCGCCAAACAGGGAATCTTCGCATCCAGAACGTAGCGCGATGCGGAGTTTTCATAATAATACGCATCCGCCGATGGATAGCCGTTGTCCGGCGCGGTGAAGTGCTCGTCATACTCGCCCACGCTTTTGATCCGGCGGAGGTGCTCAACCTGCGCTGCTGTCAAACCGGGTTGGTGCGGCATCTGCTTGCGGATCTTGTTCACCAGATAGCGCGAGTAAAACACGTTTCGCAGCCGTGAAAACCGTGTCGCCGTTGCGCGCAAGTCAAAGGGTGCCGAAATAGAAACGAGCTTTTCATGATCGGCGGCCCCACAGAACGCCGTCTCACTGGCTGCCTTGAGCAGCATATTCCCGCTGAGACTGATCCCAATCCACGCCAGACGCCCCGTGTCGCGCCGGGCCGCGAGGCTGCGGGCCATGACGGTCAGATCCTGCGTAAAACCGCCATGATAGTTCCGGGAACAAAGCAAGCGCGACGCCCCTGCGCCGCGCAGATTCATGCGCACCACTGGATAGCCGTTGTCGAGATAGTGTCGCGTCAGCAACCGCATATAATCACGGTCATAATCCCCCAACAAACCATGCAGTAAAACCACCGTCGTCTCTCGTGATGGTGCCTGCTCCAGTCGTTGACCGAGCAGAATATCACCGGTGCCGTCGTCGGTGTCGATGCGCAGTTCCTCAATGGTGGCACCGTCCAAACTTACTTTTGGCGGCGAGAGAACGGCAGACATTGTTTGCAAATCACCGCCGAACCACGGCGCCTTTGGGCGAAAATTTACGTTGAGGTGCAGGGACATTTTTAAGCTCGAATAACGTTCAGCAAAGTCTCAGCGGCTAATTTGGCGGTGCTTTGACCGCCTGACAAGGTCAGCTTGTCCAGCGTCGCACGTTGCGCGGCAACCTGCGTGTTCCGCGCCGATTCGTCTTGCAGCAAACGCTGGACGTCGCGGGCGAGCTGATCGGGCTGTGCGGCATCCTGCATTCGCTCGGGCATGATTTCTTCACCGGCTAGAATGTTAATCAGGCTCAGATGGTTCAAGCTGGTTTGGCGCTTGAACTGTCGATACGTCGAAGGGGACAGCCGATAGGTGATAACCCCTGCGACGTCAGCCTGAGCCAGCTCTAGCGCCACAGTCCCAGAGGCGGCGAGCGCGGTTCCGGCCTGTCGAAAGGCGCCAAGGCGGTCTTCTTCGCGAAACAAGAACTCTATCGGCGTGGGCCAATCGCCCATGCGGGCGGTGACAAACGCCCGCGTCGTTTGAACGGTTGGCACCAAGCACCGCAGTCCCGGCTGACTTGCGGCCAGTTTCTCAACAACCTCGCGAAACAACGGAACCATCCGGCGCACTTCAGTCATCCGGCTGCCGGGTAAAAGCAGCAGCGCGTTGGGATCCTTGGCGATGTCGGGCCGTGGCCGATCAACTATGGGGTGCCCGATAAAGGTCGCAGGGAGGTCGTGCGCCTCGAAATACCGCGGCTCAAAGGGAAACAAGCACAGCACGTGGTCCAAGAATGCAGCGATCTTTGCAGCGCGCTCCGGCTTCCACGCCCAAACCGTTGGCGCAACCAAATGCACCAACTTTCCGGTGTATCCCCTTGCCCGCAGCGCCTTTGCGATACGCAGCGTCAAGTCGGGCGCGTCTACCGTCAGCACGACATCTGGATTTTCAGCCAGCACCCAGCGCGTGATTTGCTCAATCCGCAGCAATAGCCGGGGCAGATGGGGCAGGACTTCGGCGATACCGTTCACGGCAAACGCGCGCAGGGGAAAACGGCTCTTCAAGCCAATGCTTTCCAGCCGCTCGCCGCCGATCCCCAAAAGCTCCAGATCCGGCTGCTGCTCCTGCACGGCTCTAACAACCGCATGCGCCAGCAAATCGCCCGAAGGCTCCCCCGTGAGCACGGCCATTTTCATCCCTGCGCACCCATGATCGTTAGCCCAAGGGTCTCAGCCTGTGCGATCGCCTGCTCGAAATCGAGAGCGAGGGTTTTCTCCGCTTCAAAAACCAGCGTCTGCACGTCATTTTTGGCCGCGTGAAGTACTGTTTCCAGCCCCCATGCGGGCATATCGATCCGCAAGTCCTGCTGTGGCTTTGCGGCTTTGAACAGCGTTCGCGGGCCGATCCCGGCGTCGCCGGCGCGCGACAGCAGATCGTTGGTCCCCGCCGCTGTTTCTTCCAGCCAAAGGCGCTCGCCGCATTGAACCACACCTTGCCCCAAATCTTTGCGTCCGAGCGCACGCGCGCGTGCCAAACCCGCTGACGGGTCCAGCGTCGTCCCCCCGCGCGTCAGCAGACCCACTGGCGTGCGTAAGGACGGCACAAGATCCGTGGCGCCCACAACAGCCAAGCCTTGAGACTCGAAATAGGCAACGAAGGCATCCAGCAACCGTCCGTCGCCAGCATCTGCACCGGCCCGTGCGGCAACCCACTGGCCGCCCGCATCCAAAGCGCGGAACCGGCCGCGATCGACGCCGCCAGCCAGAATTACGGCGTCACACCCCTGCCCCTGCAACGCTTCAACAAGTGCATCCAAGGCGCCCAAAGGCAGGGGCCAGTGTGCCAAGTCGACGATATGGTGAAAACTCACGTGCTCAGAAAGCAGGGTAGGAAGACGCCCATCACCAGCGAGGAGTCCAACCTTCTGCATCAGGTTATTCCAGCGGCCCGGTAAATCCCCGGCCTCGTTTCGCTTGTGTGATGAAGCGCAAAACGTCGTCAGCCGGACCTTGATTTGGCAAAATCTGTGATACTTCGTCCAAGCGGCGTTCGACCGTACCCGGCTCGGCGAACAAGGCGTCCAAAGCATCGCGCAATTGGTTGATGGCTTCTCGATCGAAGTCATGACGCTTTAAACCGACCAAATTCAGCCCCGCCAAATGGGCGCGCGGCCCCGTGACCGTGGTGTAGGGCAAGACATCCTGCACCACCATCGAATGCGCGCCGACCATCGCGTGCCGACCGATCCGGCAGTATTGGTGAACCCCGGATAGACCACCGATGATCGCATGGTCCTCCACGATGACATGACCGGCCAAATCAACGTGGTTGACGAAAATGGTATCGTCACCAATTTGGCAGTCATGCGCGACGTGGCAACCGATCATAAACAGACCGCGATGACCAATCCGCGTTACGCTTCCGCCGCCAGCGGTTCCCGGATGCATGGTGACGTATTCGCGGATGACGTTGTTATCCCCGATCACCAGCATCGCTGGCTCACCCGCGTACTTCTTGTCCTGTGGCGGGGCGCCCAGACAGGCAAAGGGATACACTTGGCACCCCGCGCCCAAACTGGTCTCACCCTGCACAACAACATGCGAATGCAGCACACAACCATCACCCAGCACCACGCCCCCGCCGATGTGACAGAACGGGCCAATGGTGACATCACGCCCCAACTGCGCGCCGTCTTCGATGACGGCAGAGGGGTGAATGGTGGGTGAGGGCGTCATCACTCTGAGCCGTCGTCCTCGATGCCCATAGCGACGAATTCCGCTTCAGAAATCCGGTCGCCGTTGACATAGCATTCGCCACGGAACGTGTAGATCAAGCCGCGGTTCTTCACCACATGGACGTGCATTTCCAGCATGCAGCCCGGCGTTACCGGTTTGCGGAACTTGGTTTTATCCATCGACATGAAGTAGACGCCCTTGAGCCTGCGATCATCGCTGTCGTCGAGCGAGCCCAGAATCATCAAACCAGCGGTTTGCGCCATCGCTTCGATTTGCAGAACGCCCGGCATCACCGGCATCTTTGGGAAATGTCCCTGGAAATATTCTTCGTTGTAGGTAATGCCCTTGTAGCCAATCGCAGACCGCTTAGAAGCGCGGCTCCACTCCACCCGGTCCACCAACAAGAAGGGATAGCGGTGGGGCAAAAGCTCCATGATGTCCTGAATGTCTAGGGATGGACGTTCATCTGCCGACAGCAGCGGTTCGTCGAGAATATTCGCCATTTTTTGTGTCACTTTCCTATTGCGCGCCGTCTTGTCGGGCTGCGCGAGCCATGCGGCGAAGCGTCGCTTCTTCGCGAAGATACAACCGGTAATCCCGGGCGGGAACCCCCCGCAATATGCTACCTGTGGGGCAAGTTTTGGTGACCGTCGAACTGGCGTGAATTTGGCTCCCGCGCCCGATCGTCAAATGCCCCAACACCGCGCAACATCCGCCGATCAACACACCGTCTTCCAACACCGCCGAGCCCGCAATTGCCGTTCTGCCTGCGACGACGCATCCGCGCCCCAGCCTGACGTTGTGGGCAATTTGGCATTGGTTGTCGATCAGCGATCCATCGCCAATGATGGTATCCGGCCCGGCGCCGCGATCAACCGTTGTATTCGCACCAATCTCGACGTCATCACCGATAATCACGCGGCCCAATTGCGGGATGCGCTGGTGTTTGAGTGACGTGGGGTCCAGCGCCCAGCCAAAACCACCCTGCCCCAATCTCGCACCCGCCTTGATAGAGACCCGGTCACCAACCAGCGCATGCGACAGCGTACAATGCCCCTCCAGAACGCAGGCCTTGCCCAGCACCACGCCGGGGCCAATCACGCTGTGTGCGCCAATGATGCTACCGGCCTTGATCACCGCGCCTGCCCCTACGCTGACAAATGGCCCAAGCGTTACACCGTCCTCGACCACAGCAGTGTCGTCAACGGCGGCTGTCGGATGGATCGTGGTGGTCTGCGTTTCCACGCGTACCGGGTGAAACAACGCCGAAAGCTGGCCAAAGGCGCGATAAGGATCATCAACGGCCAGCGCAACCGCCCCCTGTGGCACACGATGCGCGTCATCAGCATGCACCAAAACAGCGCCTGCTTTGGTCTCAGCCAAGGCCGCCTGATAACGGCTGTTGTGAAAGAAGCTCAAGCGGTCCGCGGTGGCCAGTTCGAGCGCTGCGACGCCAGTGAACACGGGGTCCGCTGCTGGGGCCACCGGCTCCTCACGCGTCTGCAAGCCCAACTCAAACAACAAACGGCCGAGCGTAAAGGGCCCGGCCGTTGTGAAAAATCGTTCATCGGTCAAGGCGAGACTGGCCTTAGTTTGACGTGTCTACCGTCTCTGCCGCGATCTCTTCAGCTGTCGGTTCAGAAACGGTTAAGTTCAATTCGGGGACGTCACTGTTCAAACGTCGCAGCGCCTCAACAGACAAATCAAACCCTTCCGCCGAAATCACGACAGCGCTGAAATTGAGCACCATGTTCGCTCCCGTTTCCGAGGCCAGGCCGATCACAATCTCCTCCAAAATCCGGCGCAGTTCCGTTTCAGCCAGACGCCGGGTTTGAATGAGCTTGCGTTGGCGTGCATTGGCCTCCTGCCGGAGCGCCTGCAAATCCCGCTGCGTCTGGACCTGAACTTTGCGGAAATCTTCCTGCTTAATATCGCCGTTGTTCAACTGCTCTTGAGCGCCCCGAAGCGTCGCAGCCAATTGCTTGTTAACGTCGGTCAGCTCCGCTTCCCAGCGCTGCTGCAGTGCCAGCAACTGTGACTCCAACGTACGCACGGCATTTGACTCACGGACCACCAAGTCCATATCCACGACCGCCAACACCGGCGTCATCTGCGCCTGCGCTGTGGACCCAAGAATGAGAGAGAGCGACGTCAATAAAGCAACGGCGGCAAGACGAACATTAGCGACCAAACGCAGCATTTCAGTTCCAATCGATTTAGGCGTGCTGGAAGTGCGCAGTCGATTGCGCACGAATTAGTGCCTTTATTAAATCAGAATGATGTCGAGATCGAGAACCTGAAGCGCTGTTCCACATCAAAACTCTCCTTACGGATTGGAATACCGTAATCCAGAGAGAGCGGACCAAGCGGAGAATCCCAAGTAGCGCCAATACCAAAGGATGCGCGAACGCCAGCACTATCATTCACTTCAATCGTCCCGGTCTCCTGCCCGACGTCCCACGCCGAACCAGCATCAACGAAGAAACGGCCCTTAACCCCTTGTTCTGCAACGCCCGGAACCGGGAACCGCAGCTCAGCGGTCGTCCGCCAGTACTTCGACGCGCCCAATGCACCACCGGACGACGCCCGAGGCCCGATACCCGACGACGTGAATCCACGGATCAAATCACCACCAATGAAGAAGCGGTCGGCCAGCAAAGTGTCCTGTCCCAAGCCTTCAATAAATCCACCTTCAGCACGCGTTGCGATCGTGAATGTCTCACCCAAAGGCAGATAATGTGTCGCTTCCGCCGTCGTTCGAGCATAGCGCACCGAACCACCGATTCCCGCCACGCTGTTCCGCATGGCCAGCAAGTAGCCTTCGGTCGGGTTAATGGCGACGTCGCGCTTGTCATAGAACAACGAATGCCGCAGCTCTGAACGGACGGTTACACCGGCTTGCTGCGTGATGAGCAAGGACGCCAATGGGTCAATATCGGTCACTTCTGTCCGTGTCAGGGCATAGGTCCACGACTGTCGCAAGTGCTCGGAAAGCTTGTAGCCCAGCGTCGTTTGCGCACCGACTTCGCGGCGGTCATAGACGTTGTTGACGTTCTGGTCTTGGTAAAAGACCTTGGTTCCAGCACTGACTTCACGCCCGAGGAAATAGGGCTCGGTGAAGCTGAAGGATGCTTCTTTATCGTCAACACCGGCATTGATGTCCAAGTCATACCGCTGACCACGGCCACGGAAGTTGCGGTCGGCAATCTTGAAGTTACCCAAAATGCCCGCTGTGTTGGAATAGGTTCCGCCCAAGCGCAATTCGCCGGTTCGCTGCTCTTCAACGATCGTATTGACGGCGACTTGGTCGCTCGACGAACCACTTTCTGGCTCCAGCTCAACGGAGGAGAAGAAGCCCAAGCTCAGCAAGCGTTCTTGCGAGCGCTGGAGTTTAGAAACTGAGAATGCATCACCTTCGGACAAGCGGAATTCGCGCCGGATTACGTCATCCGCAGTCCGCTCGTTGCCCGCAATGGAAATGCGCTCAACAAAAAGGCGCGGCCCCTCTTCGATCGTAAACGTCAAATCGACGACACCGCGAGACGGGTCGCTGTCTTCAGTCACCACGACATCCACAAACGGGAAGCCTTGGCTCGATACCCGCTCAATCATGTCTTCACGCGTTTCTTCGACGTCGAGAACGTCATAGGTGCGGCCTGTGCGGACTTTGAGCTGGTTTACGAGGCGAGAGGTATCAACGCCCGGCAAATTATTCGCGATCCGAACCCGTCCGAAGCGATATTTCAGCCCCTCTTTGACAGTAAAGGTCACAATGAACCCACGCTTTTCGGGCGTTTGCTCGGCAACAGCTGAGATCACTTCGAACTCAGCATAGCCCCGCGACTGGTAATATTCGGTCAGGAAGCGTCGATCGACGGCAATTCGGTCCGGCGCAAAGCCATCGCCCTGCAGCAGATTGCGCAGCAAGTTGGTCTGCCGCGTCAGGATTGCTGAGCGCAGACGCCGGTCTGTATAGGCCGTGTTTCCAACGAAATTCACCGCATCAACCCGCGCGCGCGATCCTTCGTTGATTTCGAAAACGAGATTGGCGCGGTTGCCTGTCAGCGGGATGATTTTGGGCTCGATGAGCACCAGCAAACGCCCTTCGCGCTCGTATTGGCCCTTCATCTTTTGGATATCGCGCGCCACTTTGGTTCGCGTCAGAACCGTGCGAGGCGCTGTTTCGATGATGAGCCGCAGATCTGAGTCGCCAATCGCCTGGTTGCCCTCAAAAGCAATCTGATTGATCAGCACGTTTTCACGCACCTGAATAACCAGGACGCTTCCCTGACGATCAAGCCTCACGTCGGCGAACTGTCCGGTCGCGTACAGCGCTTTCAGCGCTGCATCCAGACGCAAGGGCTGGAAATCATCGCCGATTTGCACCGGCAGCAGCGTCAGGATGGTATTGGTCGACAGGCGCTGGTTCCCCTGCACCACAATCTGACTGATTGTGCCCTCGCCGTAGACTTCGGGGGCAAGCGGATCAAACTGCACGACGGACTCCGCAGCGGCCTCTGCGGCGGCGGCGTCTTCATCCGCGCCGGCAACCACCTGCGCCTGTACGAGCTCGGCGGCTTGCTCGGCGGTGACCGGGAATTGCGCGCCTGCAACGCCAGCACTGAAAATCAGGCCAGCCGCCAGCGCCGTCAAAATACGGTCTGTGTGCTTAACGAACTGTTTGTTCAACAAACGCATTCAAAAAACCCCATTAAAACCGGGGAAGCCAACCCGGAATCGTCGTCCGGTTAGGCACCAAGTCTTGAAAAGTTACAAATGCAAACTGAGCAATAATCAAACCCAGCCCAATCATCAGAGCCACTTCCATCACACGTGTCGGCAATGGACGGCGAAAAATTGCTTCGTAGGCTAGAAAAACCAGATGCCCACCATCCAAAACCGGAATGGGCAGCAGATTCATCAAACCGATGATCATGTTCAGGAAAACCATCATCTGCAGTACGGTCCAGAGACCCGAGCGCGAGGCTTCCGCCACGTGTTGAGAAATCCCAACGGGGCCTTCCAATTCCGTGACCGGACGCCGTCCCGTCAAAACCTGCCCCATCCCCTGGAACACCATCGAGGTGATTTGGATCTGATTACCAACCGCAGCCCCTGCTGCACCGACAACGCCGTATTTTTGGCGTTCGACTTCATCTGTGGACCGGATGCCCAAGCGGAAAACGCGAACGGGGCCGGTCGCCGTTTCGATGAATTCTTCGTTTGGCGCCAAAGCAACCGTGAAACGCCCGCCATCTGGTCGCTGCGCTTCGATGTCCAAGGTGCCGCCGGTATGAAGCGCCATGATCCGCGCCACGTCGCCAAAGGTCTCCGTCGTCTTTCCGTTGACCGAAACGATGACGTCACCCTCAGCCAGCGCGCTATCCGCAGCGGCAGAATTATCGGTGAAGCCACCAATTTTCGGCGGTAGCGTGGTGCCGCCAAACGTCATGGCCATCACGAACAGGATCACAAACGCAAAAGCGAAGTTGGCGAACGGACCGGCGAAAATGACCAGCGCGCGTTGCCATACGGGTCGAGACGGAAAGGCGCCCTTTTCCCGCGCTTCGGGGCTATCGGGCATTAAGCCGCCAGCCATCTGCACGTAGCCGCCCAAGGGCAGCAATGACAGCTTGTAGCGCGTGCCGCCTTTGCCGGTCCAACCAAAGAGTTCGGGGCCAAAGCCGATGGAGAATGTCAGCACCCGCACCCGGCACAAGCGGGCAACGAAGAAGTGTCCTGCCTCGTGGACCGCAACAATCACTGTAAGGACAGCAAGAAACGCGACAACATTGTATAGCAGGATGTCGACTATAGACCCCATCTGTCGCTCATTTCCTCTTCGCGTGCACGGCGCTCTCGAAAGCCAGCATGCATTGCATTACGCGACTTCTGCCGCAGATTAAAACCTATTGGCCGAAAAAGTCGGCCAGAAATTGACCGCGCTCGGCTTTCAAGGAGATAGCAGGCTTCTGAACCAGCGTCGCGCCCCCTGAACCGTATAATGTGGATAAAGCCTTGCTGGTTTTATGCCAAGACCGCCACGGCATAATTTATTTGGAAAATTTAGCCACGGCCGCGTGTGCCTTGGTCCGACTGTCCGCATCAATGACAGCAATTTCGTCCAGCGATACGGGGGCTTCAGCAACCGTTTGGTCCAGCACTTCAGACACGACCTGTGGAATGCCGCCGAAGCGAAACGCACCGTCTAAAAACGCACGGACGGCCACTTCGTTTGCCGCATTCATGGCAATGGGCGCTGCGCCTCCATGCCGCATCGCCGCTTCGGCTAAAGCCAAGCACGGGAACCGGTCGCGGTCCGGCGGTTCGAAGGTCAAACTGCCGTATTGCGCCAAATCCAGCGGTGGAACCGACGTCTTGGTCCGCTTGGGCCATCGCAGAGCCGCAGAAATCGGGGTTTGCATGTCCGGCACCCCAAGCTGAGCCAACTGCCCGCCGTCATGATAGGCAACCAGCGAGTGAACAATCGACTGGGGGTGTACGACGACATCTAAGCGGTCTGGTGCAATGTCGAAGATTTGCTGCGCTTCAATCAGCTCCAGCCCTTTGTTCATCATAGACGCTGAATCAATCGTGACCTTGGCCCCCATATCCCAATTGGGATGCTTGAGCGCTTGGTCTGGCGCGGCCTGCTGGATATCCTCCTTGGACCACGTTCGAAACGGCCCGCCCGAGGCGGTCAGAATCAGCTGCGTAATCGCGTCGCGATCTTGCCCCCAAAGCGATTGAAAAAGCGCCGCATGCTCGGAATCCACCGGAATGAGCGCACCGCCGCCCTTGGCCAAAGCCGCGCGCACCATGGTGCCAGCGGTGACCATCGCCTCCTTATTCGCCAGCGCAAGGTTTGCGCCGGATCGTGCGGCGGCAAGCGTCGATCGCAGTCCGGCGTAGCCCGTGATCGCACTGACCACGACATCCGCCCGCCGCGAAGCCGCCTCAATCACCGCTTCGCCGCCGGCTCCAACCTCAATCGATGAGCCAGACAAGTGGTCTTTCAACGCTGCGAATTGGCGTTCATCGGCGATGGCGACAAACTCAGCCCGCGTGCGCAATGCAATTTCCGCCAAGCGCTCGACATTACGTTGCGCGACCAGTGACACCACCGCGAATTGTTCCGGGTTGTGGGTCAAAACGCGCAGGGTCGAGCTGCCAATGCTGCCTGTTGCGCCAAGAATTGAAACGCGTGTCGGGCCGCCGCTGTCATTCATGGATCACGACCACCCAAACCAACAAAAAATGGCCAGAGCGACGGATGTGAGCGTCATGCCGTCCATCCGATCCATAACACCCCCGTGACCGGGCAAGAGCTTTCCCGCATCTTTCACGCCGAACCGCCGCTTGACCATGCTTTCCAACAAATCCGAAACCTGTGACAGAGCGGCAAGCAGCGGCGCGGCAAGGGCAAAGGTCCAAGAGGTGATGGGCGACCACGTCACCATAACTTGCGCCACCACATATCCAGCCGCCACACCCATCAGCAGACCAATCCAAGTCTTTTTCGGGCTAATCTTGGGCGCCAGCTTGGGGCCGCCTAAGTGCTTGCCAGCAAAGTAAGCGGCAATGTCCGCGTTGATCACCAGTGATAAGCCAATGAAGAGCACCCACGGGCCAATGCCGCCGACGACAAACAGACCAACCAAAAGCGACCAAGGAACAGCGGCGTAAAGGATACCCAAGGGCAGCCAAACGCGCTCAACCGGATTGTTCCACGCCGCAATCGCCGTCAGCCCACACAGCACCGCCGTTCCAATGCCAGCGACCCAAAACGCCCCGTAACCCGTCGCGAAAACACCCAAGCCGACGCCGAAGAGCATTAAAGCCGTTCCAATGGACGGCTGGTTGGTTCCCCGGATGATGCCGCTCCACTCATAGGCAATGACCAGCGCGATAAACATGCCGGCAAATTGAACCAACGGCGCGCCAACGGCGAAGACGATGAGGCCAAACACCGTCGCAGCCAGCCCTGTCAGGACACGCGATCTGAGTTTTTCACTGGTTGTCGGCTGTGCGACTGGCTGACTGTTGTGAGTCATTCCACGCCTTGTCGGTTTGTGCCCGCTTAGAGGGCCGTCTGTGCCTTCAACCCACCAAATCTACGCTCCCGGTTCGCAAAGACATTCAACGCGGTCGCGAGGTGTTCAGCCGAGTAGTCAGGCCAGAGCACCGGATCAAAATATAACTCCGCATAAGCGGCTTGCCAGAGCAAAAAGTTCGACAGGCGCTGCTCACCAGAGGTGCGGATGATCAAATCTGGGTCAGGCAGGTCTGCGGTCTCCAATCCAGTGGCAACCATATGGGCTGTGATCTCGTCTGCCGCCAACTCACCCGCCGCCACGCGTGCGGCCAGTGACTGCACCGAAGCAACAATCTCGTTACGGCCCCCATAGGAAAGCGCCACGCACAAGGTCATACCGCTGTTTTGCGCCGTTAGGGTTTCGGACCGGTCCAGAAGCGCAGCGATATCCCGCGAAAAATCACCTTTGTTGCCAATCACACGGATGCGAATGTTGGCGCGATGAAGCTCGGAAATTTCGGCGTTGAAGTAGGACTTGAGCAAGCCCATGAGAACGTCGACCTCATCCTTTGGCCGCGCCCAATTCTCGGTCGAAAATCCATAAATCGTCAGGTGTTCGATGCCCACGTCTCGAGCAGCGGTGACCAAGCGCTTGGTCGCCTCCACGCCTTGCTTGTGCCCAAAGGTGCGCGGCATGCCCCGGTCAGAGGCCCAGCGGCCATTGCCATCCATGATCACAGCAAGGTGCTGTGGGAGTTTATCCCGATCAACAGAGGCAAGCGCTAGCTTGTTAGACATCTCAATCTGTCCCTTTAACAACCCGACCGTTTACACCAACAAGCCGAGAAGAAAACGGCCACTAAAACCGTTTTGACGCGGTTAAACCTGCATAATTTCCGATTGCTTGTCCGCCAGCATCGTGTCGATGGTTCCCACATGACGGTCGGTGAGCTTCTGAATCTCGTCGTTCAGATCGTGCATCTCATCCTTGGGAATGTCCCCGTCTTTTTCCATCTTCTTCGACTTATCCATCCCGTCTCGGCGGACGTTCCGCACAGCAACGCGCGCCGCTTCAGCGTAGTTGCCCGCAACCTTGGACAACTCCTTGCGACGCTCTTCGTTCAAGTCGGGAATAGGAACTCGGATCAACGTGCCATCCGACATCGGGTTCAATCCCAGACCCGAATCACGAATAGCCCGCTCCACCGCGCCGGCCATGCTCTTGTCCCAAACGGAAACGGAGATCATCCGCGGCTCTGGCACAGAAATCGCCCCGACCTGATTGATCGGAACACTGCTGCCGTAGGCTTCAACCATCACGGGAGCAAGCAGGTCGGCGGAGGCACGACCCGTGCGCAAGCCGAGCAGTTCGGTTTTGAAATTTTCGATTGCGCCAGACATGCGCTTGTCGAGATCTTGCAGCAGATCGTTCGTCATGAAATCGTGCTCCTGATAGCCTTTGATCTTTGGTTGAACATTGCGGCAGCAATGCGCCCATTTTGACCATAATTCTCGGTGTGTTGTGCCGTTTTACCAAGCTTACGTTGGTTTGTCAGTCAGTTGTTCACCGGTGAAACCGCGTGCCTGACGGGCTTCAATCGCCGTTATCATTAACGATTGTGAACTTACCCTGTTGCTGAACCACGGCGGCCATCGACCCAATCTCGTTCAGCGAAAATACGAGGATTGGGATATGGTTTTCTCGCGCCAGTGAAATGGCGGCGTGGTCCATGACGTTCAGATCCTCGGCAAGAACCTGATGGAAGGACAGCCGCTCATACCGAACGGCGGTGGAGTCTTTGGCTGGATCCGCGTTATAGACGCCGTCAACCTTGGTCCCTTTGAGCAAGGCATCACAGTTCATCTCGGACGCGCGCAAGGCCGCAGCCGTATCCGTCGTGAAGAACGGGTTCCCGGTCCCCGCCGCAAAGATCACAACCCGCCCTTTTTCAAGGTGCCGCAATGCTTTTTGCCGGATAAAGGGCTCGCATACGTTGTTCATTGGAATAGCCGACATCACGCGGCACTCAACGCCGGTGTCTTGCAAGGCAGAGCGCATGGCCAGCGCGTTAATCACCGTCGCCAGCATACCCATCTGGTCACCGGTCGCCCGCTCCATACCCTCAGCTGCACCAGAAACGCCCCGGAAGATGTTACCGCCACCGACGACCAAGCAAACCTGAGCGCCCAGCTCCATCACGCTTTTGACTTCGTTAGCCACACGCGCGACGTAGTTCGGGTCCAGCCCGTAACTACGATCACCCATCAAGGCCTCTCCTGAAATCTTCAACAAAACGCGACGAAAGACTTGCGGAGTACCGTCTGGCATTGGGCGTGACCTGTCCTTGATAATGATCAGTGCTGTTGTAGCTGAGGCATCGCCGAGATTAAAGCGGGATTCATCACCGCTTTTTCAACAGGGCACGCTGTCCACAAAAAAAGGGCCGCCGGAGCGACCCTTTTCAAGACAAACTGTGTCTGCTGCTTAAGCGCCGGAAACCGCCGCTGCGACTTCTGCCGCGAAGTCACCTTCTTCTTTCTCAATGCCATCACCCAGTTCAAAGCGGATGAAGCCTTTGAGCGTCACGTCAGCGCCGATTTCTTTGCCAAGGTTCGCAACAACGTCTTTAACGCGGTTTTCACCGTCGATGACGAAAACCTGCTCTGTCAGGACAACTTCTTCGTAGTACTTCTGGATGCGGCCAACGATCATCTTTTCGATGATGTTGTCCGGCTTGCCAGACTCACGAGCTTGTTCGGTCAGGACGTTTTTCTCACGCTCAAGCAGAGCGGGGTCGAGATCGTCAACAGAGGTCGAAGCAGGGTTCGTTGCTGCGACGTGCATAGCGATTTGCTTGGCCAGCGCTTCCAGCTTTGCTTTGTCACCGGTGGACTCAAGCGCAACCAGAACAGCAATTTTACCCATCGAAGGGGTCACTGCGTTGTGCATGTAGCCCGTCACGACGCCGTCGGACACTTCCAGCATCGCGGTGCGGCGCAGGTTCATGTTCTCGCCGATGGTCGCAACCTGGTGGGTTACTTCGTCCTTAACGTTACGGCCCGTGCCGGGGTAATCCGTGTTCAGCAGCGTGTCGATGTCACCGCCTGCCTGAATCGACAAACCAGCAATATCACCAACCACTTTCTGGAAGGAATCGTTCCGGGAAACGAAGTCAGTCTCGGAGTTCAGCTCAATCACTGCACCCTTTGCACCATCAGTGGCGAAGGAAACGAGTCCTTCAGCAGCCACGCGGCTGGACTTCTTAGCAGCCTTAGAAAGGCCTTTCTGACGCAGCCAATCGATTGACGCTTCGATGTCACCATCGGACTCAACCAGAGCTTTTTTACAGTCGAGCATGCCTGCGCCGGTGGTGTCGCGCAGTTCTTTAACCATTGCGGCGGTAACGTTAGCCATTGCCTTGGTCCCTTGTCTTTGAGGAGAGAGCGCGTCGCCCTGCGAAGCACGTTGTAATAGTGGGTGTCAAACGCCCTACTGCACCAGCAGGGCGTTTCAATTCGATGATGCTTTCGTGTCGCTTAGGCTGCGGCTTCGCCAGAGTCTGCAGCGGCAGCTTCTTCAGCCGGTGCCGCTTCGGCTTCTGCCGATGCTGCTGGAGCTTCTGCCGGTGCTGCTTCAGCTTCTGCCGGAGCTTCTTCGACGACAACGGTCTCAACCGGCGCTTCTGTCGATGCCCCAATGTCGGCGCCGGACGCGGTCACTTCAACCTGCAGGCCTTCGAGAACCGCGTCTGCGAGCAGGTCACAGTACAGGTCGATCGCGCGCAGTGCATCGTCGTTTCCGGGAACTGGGAAGGCGATGTTGTCCGGATTGGAGTTGGAATCGATCACCGCGACAACCGGAATACCCAGAACCTTGGCTTCCGCCACGGCAAGGTGCTCCTTGTTGGTATCCAGAACGAAGATCAGATCCGGCAGACCGCCCATGTCGCGAATACCGTTCAGCGTACGCATCAGTTTCGCGTGGTCGCGCGACATCATCAGCGCTTCCTTTTTGGACAGCTTGGCGAGGTCATCGGACTCCATCGTCGACTCGATGTCCCGCATCCGCTTAATGGACTGGGAGATGGTTTTCCAGTTCGTCAGCATACCGCCCGGCCAACGGTGGTTCACGTAGTACTGACCACAGCGCTGTGCCGCTTCTGATACCTTTTCCGACGCCGCACGCTTGGTGCCTACGAACAGGATCCGGCCGCCCTTGGAAACAGTCGCGGTGACCGCTTCC
>ENA-OQVM01001240-OQVM01001240.1-marine-metagenome-genome-assembly--contig:-NODE-1240-length-34794-cov-9.153815_pt1 | contig 34794 bp, 34 predicted proteins | sample MGYA00237776_ERZ505498 | MGnify/ENA primary metagenome ERZ505498 (study PRJEB26159, sample SAMN06265151) | marine metagenome | isolation source: Helgoland LTER site | place: Germany:Helgoland, sampling...
GGGCGTCCGGCGCATTGCGCGGAGATTTCCGATCTGGTGGCATTTCTGGCCTCCGAGCGTGCGGGCTATACGACAGGCACAGTCTATACCGTGGATGGCGGTATTTCTGCGCGGACGTCGATCATCTGATGCGGCTGGGCCTGTTGATTCCATCCTCGAACGTCGTACTGGAGCCTTTGGCCGTGCGTCTGCAGGCTAAGCGGCCTGAGGTCAGCGTACATGTCTCGCGCTTGGGCGTGATAGATGTGCAACTCGACGCGACCTCACGGGCACAGTTTGAGATGGATGCACAGGTCGCGGCGGCGAAACTGCTCTGCGACGCGAAGGTTGACCAGATCACATGGGGCGGAACCTCGGCCAGTTGGCTCGGCGTGGCGCACGATGAGGCGTTCGTGCAGCGTGTGACTCACGAGACAGGTGTGCCTGCAACCACCTGCGTGCTGGATATCAACCGTCGGCTGAGAAAGCTTGGGGCCAAACGGTTGGGGATGGTGACACCTTATACCGATGATGTGGCCACCCAGATCAATCGCAACTACGTCGATCTGGGATTTGAGGTGATCGCCGCCATCAATGATGGCGGTAAACTTAGCCATGATTTTGCTGCGATACCGCCTGCGGTGATTGAACGGATGATCAAATGCGTCGCGGCGTCCCAACCAGACGCCATCGTCATTATGTGCACGAACGTCGCCGCCACCTATATCGCGGCTCGGCTGGAGCTTGAGCTTGGCATCCCAATCCTTGATAGTGCGGCTGTTACACTTTCTGTGGTGCCATGAGGAAAAGATGAAAAGCGAGAGATAGTCCCGCCAATTCTTCACGGTATGAGTAGCCAGTTGCGCAAGCAGACGTTAATCTTCATTGTAGTATCTGTTACTATGGGCTCCAAGCCGCCTTGCGGCGGTGCAGAAAAAACTGAGTTCTTTGGCAATGTGAATGTCAGCTCTCGCTGTTGACGCACTCCCACTTCGCACTTGCAGCGAAGGTCCGGTTTCCGCCGTTAGTGTCTCGCAGCAACCTATCAAAGAGAAGTAACGGCGCGCATTTTGCGCCACAGAAAATTCAAGCGTCAAACACACACTTTGGTAGACTTGTCCGTCTGTTGCCCTTTAGTGTTGCTGCAAGGAGCAAGATATGCGGCAGCTGCGCGACGATACACATCTGGTACTGGACGGCGAGGTGCGTGTGTATCGGCGTGAGCGTAGCAAGCGCTGGCAAGCAGCGTTTGTGATAGACGGGCATACAATCCGCATCAGCACCGGCAAACGTGATTTAAGCGAGGCCAAGGAATACGCCCGCGACGCCTTTTTAGAATATAAGTTCCGCCACAAAAACGACCTGCCCGTTGTGACCAAGAAGTTCAGCGACGTTGCGCGCCTTACAATTGCCGATATGCGCAAGCAGTTGGACGCGGGTTTGGGCAAGAAGGTCAGCTGGGAACTTGGCGGATTTGATCCTGCGCTCGACCATGCGGCGCTCGCGGTCGATCAGTTCAAGCTCGGTCAGCCGGGCCAAATAACGGACATGATCCACGCCCTGCGCGGCACAGATGCGCGCGAGCTTGTCGTGTTCGCGCAGGAAGGTCGGCAGGCGCAGGGTTTTGAGATGGTTGGCCAAGAGCAATTCTGGTGCATCGGTCATGCGCCACCTCCATCCAGCAGGCTCATGTAGGATGCGGCTGATGTCGTCGCGACATGCGTTCTGGGCAGAAACGGATAGAGATCCAAATCCAACCGAGGTTGCCTGCGTTCAACGCGGCATAGCACAAGGTGTTTGATGGCATCAAAGCTGATGGCTCCCATCTGAAGCGCATCTTTGACTGCGTTGTGCAGCACCTCCATCTCAAAGCGTTCCAGCAGACGGAGGACCTGCACATACTCGCGCTTCCCAGTCTTACCCTGCCGTGCCTCCAGCAGCCGTAGCAACGTTGAGAATGCATCAGGTAGGTCCCAATCTTGCAGCGGGGCGGCCTGATCAAAGGCCATGATTTTGTGTTCAATCAGTCGTAGATAATGCACAGGGTCAAAGGTGATGTCGTCTTTGCCGTATGACCTGACATGCTCAGCAATCACCTCAGCAGCGCAGCCGATAACGACCCGATCCACAAATCCCTTTATCCAGACCTCACGGTGACCAAAGGCCACCGGCACTGAGTAATCATTACCGCGATAGCGCACCACCGATGTCGATGTGACCTGGCCACTGCGCAGGTCGCAGGCCTCAAACGGTGCAGCAGGTAGGGTCTGCATAGCGCCCAGATCAACCTGCAATCGTTCGCCGATGCTGATCTTATGGCCGCGCAGGATGTCTGTTTGTCGCTTGCAGCACTGCCCTTCGAGATAATCGTTAAACGCATCCCAACTCGCAAAGCGGGGCATTGGTACCATGAAGTTACGACGAGAATAGCCAACGAGACCTTCTACTTTACCTTTGTCGTTCCCCTTTCCAGGCCGACCATACCGATCCCGGATCACATAATGCGACAGCATCGCGCTGAACCGCTGTGTTCTCTGACGTTCACCATTCGGCATGATCTTTGCGACCAAGCAACGGTCATTGTCGTAGAGAATCGACTGCGGCACCGCGCCAAAGAACGCAAACGCATGAACATGCCCGTCCAACCAAGCCTCAGTGTTCGCGGCAGGATAGGCACGGACGTAACAGGCATCACTATGCGGCAGATCTAGCGCAAAGAAATAGGCTTTCTGTTCAACGCCACCGATGGCAACCAACGCTTCGCCAAAGTCGGCCTGGGCATGCCCGGGTGGATGGCTTAACGGCACGAACATCTCACGAGAGCCACGCTTTTTGCTACGCACATAATCTTTGACGATGGTGTAACCCCCGTCAAACCCGCATTCGTCACGGAGCCGCTCAAAAATGCGCTTGGCAGTGTGCCGCTGTTTGCGAGGGCGGTCTTTGTCTTCAACCAACCATTGATCAATCTGATCAACATAAGCATCCAACTTCGGTCGTTTGATCGCAGCCGTTCGTCGATAACCTGGTGGCTCAGAATACGACAACATCTTTGCAACGCTGTCTCGGCTGATCCCAAAATCCCGAGCTATCTGCCGCCCGCTCAACCCATCCTGAAAATGGGCGCGACGCACCTTCAAATATAATTCCACGGTGAATATCCCCAAGCCCTCCCATCAAGTGAAAGGGCCAAAGTGGCCGACTTTTAAGCCGCCCGCGACGACACAACGCCGCCGCTACCGTGGTCGAGTATTGCTCCGCCGATTACACGTGGTTCAAGAGCTTTTCAGTGACATGAATTGGGGTGCCAATTTTTGCATGAATGGTTGCGAAAGTGCGCCTGAGGTCGTGCAAAGTGAAGGGATCAACATGTTCGAGCTTGGCGTCAATCTGGGCCTTAGACTTCCCCCATCCATTGAATACGGTGCCTTTGTCTGAACGGCTAGGAAATAGGTATTTAGACGTCCGGGGAATTCGCTCAAATACATCAGCGACCAAGTCGCCGTAAGGTTGATATTGATCGTGGATCAGCCTCTTCGTCACCGACAAGTTACGTTCCTACGGCGCGGCGATGAAGGAGATCGGCAACGCTGATCGGCAAGAAACCGGCCGCTAGAAAAACAACAGGGCTGAGAATTCACACCAGCCATTTCGAAGGCGAGAACGGGCTATGCTTTGCTTTAGGCGGATGCGAACTTTACAGAAATTCGTCACCGTCCACGGCTCAGTTCACAACCATTTCAACCAGGAAAGATATTTCTACTCACGTGCCAATTTCAAATTTAACCGTGCCGCCGCTCTTACCGAGTGGCGCGGTCTCTGAGCAGCCTAACAGATTGAGGCTGCTGGAGAACTGAGACTGGTTCGCATTCGTTTGACAGCACCGTTTTCATGCTTGAGATTTACGCAGCTTGAACAGCACCAAGAGCAAGAGCAAGCTGATGAGGGAAATCGAAAACAGGGGCACCTCAAATCCTGCACTCAGGTCCGACAACAGGCCAAACGAGAACGGCCCCAAAACGCCGCCAATCTCGGCTGAAGTAAAGAACATGCCACCCGCCAGCCCCAACCTTTCGGGGGGGATGTTGGGCGTTTCCATCAAGATCAGGATCGCGATGGTCATCATTGATCCGCGCGCAAGGCCTTGCAGGACCAAGCCGCTTGCCAATACGGCAGATGCATTTGATTGTAGCAGCAGGCTGGCTAGAAACGACATACAAAACAGGGTACCCATAATTGCCAAACGGCGATCCGGTGTGGCCAAACGCGGGATCACCAAAACGCCCAGCACCCCCATGGCGGACGGGATCGCCGCCCAAAGACCGGCCTCGACAGGCGTAAAGCCACGGTGGCGTAGCAGTTCCGGCAACCAGTTGTTCAGCGCGTGATTGATGAAGAAGATACCGATGCTCATGGCAAGGATCATCCGCACTTCGGGCAACTGAAGAATGTCGCGAAAGGCGGCCAGATTGAACTTTTTGCCTTGCTCTGATCCGGTGCTTTGTCGGCTGAATTCACGATGGCAGGTTATGGCAAACCAGATCATGCCTGCCGCCAGCACTAAGCCCCCATAGATCAACATGACCCCGCGCCAGTCCCCACCGGCCAACGGTAGCGCCACACTGTTGGTCAGCCCCAGCGCGAAGATGCCGCCCAGATAGGGACCGGTCACATAGATGCCCATGGCGGTGGCCCGTTGCGTGCCTTCAAACAGGTTTGCAATTGTCTTGGGCGCACCCACCGAAATCAGCGGCCCGCCCAGCCCGAAGAGGGCGACCGCCAGCATCATCTGCAGTGGTGTATCGGCAAAACTGCGTGCAAACAGCGATGTCGCCATGATCAGCGTTGCCACTAACAACATCGGGCGCACGCCGAACTTATCCAGCAGAATGCCGCAAGGAATGGCCGCAATGATATAGGCCAGCGGCCAAGCGCCAAGGATGCCGCCCATCAGCGTATTGCCCGCCCCCAGATCCGCGCTGATTGGGGCTACCATCGGTGCCATTGAGGCGATGGCGACGCCAAAGGAAAAATAGATCAGCCAGACGCCGAACAGGATGAACCAGCGAAACCGCGTCTGGTCTGGAACGGCTTGTGCTGTGTTCATCTCCAGATGCTTAATAGCTGCGCGGCATGCCCAGAACATGCTGCCCCAGATACCCAAGGATCATGTTTTTGGAAATCGGTGCAGTCTGGTACAGCCGCGCCTCGCGCCATTTGCGTTCGATCCCGTACTCCCGGGCAAAGGCAAAGCCACCGTAAACCTGCATGCAGACCTCTGCTGCCTGCCATGAGGCATCAGCAGCCAGCATCTTGGCCATGTTCGCTTCTGCCGCGGCTTTGTGGCCAGCGTCAAACAATGCGGCGGCCTTTTTCACCATCAGTTCTGCCGCTTGGGCGGTGGCATAGGCTTGGGAAATCGGGAATTGAATGCCCTGATTTGACCCGATCGGATTGCCAAAAACCGTGCGGTCCTTGGCATATTCCACAGCCTTGCGGATAAAGAACTTTGCGTCGCCGATACACTCATACGCAATCAAGATGCGTTCGGCGTTCATGCTGTCGACGATATAGCGAAAGCCTTTGCCTTCTTCGCCCACCAGCGTGTCGCCGGGAATTTCGAGGTTGTCAAAGAACACCTCGCAGCTGTTATGGTTGATCATCGCGTCGATCTTGCGCAGCTCCAGCCCCTTGCCCAAGGCATCGCGCATATCCAGCAGGAACACCGACATGCCATCGGATCGTTTTTGCACATCTGCGGCAGGGGTCGTGCGGGCCAAGAGCAACATTAGATCGGATTGATAAGCGCGGCTGGTCCAGACCTTTTGACCGTTCACGATATAGCTGCCGCTGCTTGTGCGGTCTGCTTTGGTTTTGAGCTGTGTTGTGTCGCTGCCCGTTGTCGGTTCGGTCACGCCAAAGGCCTGCAGGCGCACGGCCCCGCTGGCGATGTCCGGAAGATAGCGCTTTTTCTGCGCATCTGAGCCGTATTTCAGCACCGTGCCCATCGTGTACATCTGCGCATGACACGCAGCAGCGTTGCAGCCACGTTCGTGGATGGTTTCCAGCACAGCACCCGCAGCACTCAGCGGCAGGCCAGAGCCGCCGAATTCTTCGGGGATCAAGGCTCCGAGGAAACCCGACTGCGTCAAAGCGTCGACGAATTCAGAAGGATAGGTGTCTGATTTGTCCAGCTTCAGCCAGTAGTCGTTTGGAAAACCCTCGCACAGCTTTGCCACTGCATCGCGGATGTCGATCCAGTCTTCTGATGCCGGAATCGAAATGCTGTCCATGTCCATGCTGTTCATTCTATGTCCTGTTAAACTTAAATTGCGCCATTACTGCGCAGGGATGCGATGCGGTCGGCGCTGATCCCGAATTCGTTCAGAATCTCGTCCGTGTGTTCTCCTGCATCGGGTGTTGCTGAGACGATTGATGCAGGTGTCCGAGACAGATCAACGGGTTGTGCTACCAAGCGGACATTGCCGCGCACCGGATGTTCCACCGATTGCGCCATGCCCAGATGCTGGACCTGCGGGTCGTCGAACACTTCTTCCATCGTATAGATCGGGCCTGCGGGTACACCGCAACCATCCAACAGATCAATCCATTCGGTGGTGGTTTTGGTCGCGAAAATCGGGCGCAAAAACCCCCAGATTTCGGCGCGGTTTGTGGTGCGATCACCCATTGTAGCATAGACTGGGTTGTTGCCCCAGTCAGGCGCGCCAAGGGCCTCGCACAACGCGCGCCATTGCCCGTCTCCGCCCACGCCCAGATTGATGTGCCCGTCGCTGGTGGCCACAACTCCCATCGGCGTGACCGTGGGGTGATCGTTGCCCGCGCGTCCCGCCACCTCGCCGTCCACCAGATAGCGGGCGGCCTGAAAATCCATCAAGGCGATCTGCGCTTGCAGCAATGATGTTTGCACCCACTGCCCTTGGCCGGATTGGGTGCGTTCCGTGATCGCCACCAGAATGCCTGTTGCCGCATACAGCCCCGCTGACAGATCTGCCACGGCGGTGCCTGCGCGGGTTGGTGGCCCGTCCTCGAAACCGGTGGTGCCCATCAGGCCGCCCATGCCTTGGGCAATCTGGTCAAAGCCTGCCTTGTTCTCATAGGGACCGTCTTGGCCAAAGCCCGAGATGGAGGCGAGGATGATGCGCGGATTCACGGCACGCAAGGCTTCGTAATCCAGACCCAGCCGCGTTTTCACACTGGGGCGGAAGTTTTCGACTACCACATCGGCCTGTTTCACCATGTCCAGAAACAAGGCACGTCCATCAGCATTTTTCAGGTTGAGCAGCATCGATCGTTTGTTGCGGTGCAGGTTCAGCATGTCATAACCATCACGGCTGCCGCTGACACCGGCGTTTGTATCCATCCCTTCGGGGGCGTCGATTTTCACAACGTTGGCCCCGAAATCCGCCAGCACGCGGCAGCAATGCGGCCCCGCCCGCACGCGGGTCAGGTCAAGCACGCGCAATCCGGCGAGGGCGGCCGAGGCTTGCGGCGCGCTCACGTCGGGAACCCTACGTTGTACTGCGCCACTTCGGCACCATTTGTGCCGTCGGCCTCAATGAACCAATCGCCCAGCGTGCTGGAGGTGACAAAGACAGTATCGTCGCGTTTCATCAGCAAATCCAGCGCTTGTTCAAAGTAATGGGCGATATGCGGCACGCCGATGATGTGGGGGTGCAAGGCGAGCGTCAGGACACGTGGGTTTTGCTCGAACTCACGCTCGAACACGGCCAAGGTCGCCTTGAGCCGCGTCAGCATCTCGGCGCTGGTGCTTTGCTGGATAGCATAGATCGGTACGTCGTTCAGCTCGAATGTATAGGGCAGGCCAACCATCGGCCCGTGTTTCGTGCGTAGCCAGACGGGCAGGTCGTCCAGCACCCAATCATGCAGAAAATCGACGCCTTCGGCCTTGAGGATATCGGGTGTGTCATTGCTTTCGCCCAACCCCGGCCCCAACCAAGCGCGGGTGCGTATGCCGCTAGCTTTCTCCAACCGGTCAAGGCTTTGGCGGATCACTGCGCCCTCATCCTCGACCTGTTTTAACGATTGCTGGAACCAGCCATGGCCGACCAGCTCCCAATTGGCATCCACAACGGCTTGGGACAGGGACGGATACACATCGGCCACCTGCGCGTTCATAAAGGCCGAGACCGGCAAGTCGCGATCCTGCGTCATCTTCATGATCCGTGGCATGCCCACACGCATCCCGTATTCGACCCAGGAGTAATTCGGCACATCGGGTGGCACGGGGGTGGCACCATGCGGGGCAGGAATAATGCCGCGTGGCATGGGCCGGTCAAACGGCCAGTATTCGATGTTCATCGCCAGATGAACCATCAAGGGCTTACCCTTAAGCGGGGCAAGTTTGCGCCGTTCTGACGCCATCTGGTAAGGCACACGAGGGTTAGGCCACATAAAATCGCTCCTTGCCGTACGTTATTGGGTATGGAGGCGCAGATCACCGGCACGCCAGTAGAGCGTTATAGGCTGATCTTTTTGCGGGACAACATCAAGGTCATCGACGACGCGGCAGACAAGGTCTTGGCCGATCCCCACATCAACAAGGTGCGATGTTGTCAGGCCCAGATAGACAGCCTCGCGGTAGCGGCCAGTGAGGGTGTGACCGAGCTGTACCTGCGCATCGTCGGGGTTGAATGTCATGCGCGTCAATTCAGATCGGATGGACAGGGACACTTTATCACCGGTGCTGACCGCTTTGTCGCGGCGGTCCACATGCACATCCGTTCTGTTGATCTGGACCGTAACCTTGTCACCTGACACATCTGTCACCGCACCAGACATCATGTTGTTTTCACCAACAAAGCTGGCAGTGAACGTCCGGTCCGGTGCGCGGTAGATGTCACGGGCGTTGCCGTGTTCAACCAATTCACCCGATGCGATCAAGGCGATGCGGTCTGCGACGGTCATTGCCTCTTCTTGGTTGTGCGTGACGTGGATAAAGGTGATGCCGACCTTTTCCTGCAAATGCTTCAGCTCAAGACACATGTCCTTGCGCAGCTGCGCGTCCAATGCTGCCAGCGGTTCGTCCAGCAGCAGTATGTCGCGTTCCAAGACCATAGCACGGGCCAGTTGCACGCGCTGTTGCTGGCCACCTGATAACTCGTGGGGCTTGCGGCTCTCGAACCCTGTCAGCCCGACCAACTCAAGGGCGGCAGCGCTTTTGTCTTGGTTGTCGCGCTTGGACAGGCCCGCAACCTTTAGCCCGTAGCCCACGTTTTGTAGCACATTCATATGCGGAAACAGCGCGTAGGACTGGAACACCATCGAGGTGGGTCGCTTGTCTGGTGGCAGGTGGCTTACGTCTTGGCCGTGCAGCAAAACTGCACCTTCGGTTGGCTTGTGAAACCCGCCGATGGTGCGCAACAAGGTCGTCTTGCCACCGCCACTGGGGCCCAGCAAGACAAAATACTCGCCTGCCTCGATCTTGATGTTTACATCTTGCAAGGCAATGACGCTGCCATAATGTTTGGCAAGGCCGCGCACTTCGACCGCTGCGGGTTTGGTGGCTGTCATATCGGTATTTCCCATAGCGTTCATGTGGACATGACCGGTTCTGCCTTGGCGCGCGCCTCGCGCGCCAGCGCTTCGGACCGGACCAGAGTGTAAAGGATGATGCCACCGATGAAGGCGATGGCGACGAAGCTCATAAAGCTGGACATGGCGTATGATTGTTCCGACATGCCCTCGTTCAGCATCTGGCTGACCAGCACAGTGGTAAAGGTGTCAAAGCCGCCCTTCAGCAAGCTGGTGCGGGTATATTCGTTAAAGCACAGGATGATGGTGAAGGAACACGCGCTGAACACCCCTGCCCTGATTTGCGGGAATTCGATGTCCCAAAACGCGCGCCAGCCGCTTGCACCGCAGTCGCGTGCCGCTTCGGTTTGTTCGGTGCGAAACCGGCCCATGGTGATCAGGATCACGATGAACGCGTAAGGGATCGTATAGATCACCAGCCCGATCCACGCGGTCAGAAAGCTGAGCCGGAACCAAGCGTCAAACATATCGGTGTCCAACAGGACGCCCAGCGATTTGAAACTGCCATTCACATTCTTAAAAAACACTAGCAGGGCGGAGCCCAGAATATCGGGTGCCACAAACAGCGGGGCTAGCATCAAAAAGACGATCAGCAGCTTCTTTTCTGACGTTTTATAGAGCTTGGCCGACATCAGTGCGAACGGCACAGTTACAACCATCGTCATCACCGACAGCGTCATCGTCCAGCGCAAGGCCTGCATCAGCAGTTGGTCAGAGAAGATCATCCCGTACCATTTCCACGTAAAGACATAGCTCGCCGCGCCAAACCCGTTCAGATTGAACGAGATATACATCACATAGAAAACCGGACTCATCAGCACAAAAACGATCAGCAGCAGATAGGCCCATTTGGCACGGTGGCCCCAGATATTGTCATAGTCGTTCATCAGCCGCCCCTCAGTTGATTGGTGCCAGAATTTTCGTCAGATCGAAAATCCTGTGGCCAATATAAAGCAGTCCCATCAACGTCAGCATCATGATCGCACTGATGGCCATTGCGAGGGGGAAGTCGAGGGCAGCAATCGCCTGTGTTGCGATCAGACCGGCGTTCACGGCACCCGGTCCACCAAGAATATTGGGCAGCAGAGCCACACCAATACCGTTCACAAAGATAAACACGCTGCCCGCAAAGATGCCCGGTGCAGCAAGCGGCAGGATCACATCGCGGAAACGGGCAAAGGGGCCGGCACCGATGTCATCGCAAACCTCAAAGATGTATTTGGGCACTGCCTCCATCGCGAGGAATCCTGCAAAGACGATGAAGGGCAGGAACGACAACACCTCGCCGATGATCACACCGGTATGCGAATAAATCAGGAATGTCAGCGGCTCGTCTATAATGCCAAGGTTTTCCAGCGCGGTATTGATCAATCCGTTGCGTTGAAGCACAGGGCGCAGGGCAAAGATGCGGATGATCTCGGAGACCATAAAGGGCAGGATAAACAAAAGGATAACGCGGTGCTGTGCGACCTGCGGCACGGATCGGCGCAAAAAGACCGCAATGGGAAAGCCCAGCACAAAGCAGATCACCACAGCGATCAGCGAGTAATACATCGACGACAGAAAATTCTTGAGCCGTGCAGAGAAAAAGAAGTTCTCGTACGCCTTGAGGCTGAACCCGGGTTCCATCCAGAACATCGTCCGCTCGAAAAAGCTGAACACAACTGTCAGCGCCATCGGGATGGCAAAAAACAGGATCATGAACACAATCGGTACATAGAAAACCCAGCCCGAGGAACGCTCCATCAGGCTAGGTTTATAGATTGCGGCGGGGATTATCCCGCCGCTGTTTTTTGATGCACCCTTGGGCTGCATTAGCGTTTATGCCGCCTGAACACGGGCCCACCAGTCCTGATAGGCGCGGATATTGGTCGGAAAGACGTTCTGCCAAGAGTTGCCGGGCACTGCCAGACGCTCTTGTTTGCGGGCAAGACGTTGGATGATCTGGGCGCGGGCATCGGCATCAAAGTCATCGGTGTTACCCTCAACGTATTCGACCACGCCTTTCATCTGGGGAGTAAAGCCCAGACCGGCCAGTGTGCGCGCGCCGAACCATGTGGACAAATAGACATCGGCCAACTTGTAGAATGCCTCGTCCATGCCACGATCCATGCCACCTTTGGTCAGCATGACGATGTTGTTCCACGCCTGATGGCCTTCCTTCATCGTGCCATAGCGGATGTCTTTTTCGCTTTTGCGTCCGGCGACGATCTGGATCGGCTCCCATGTGGACATGACCAGCACTTCTTCTGAGGCCAGCAAGTCAACGCCGTTCTGGAACCCGTCCCAGAAGGTGCGGAACTGTCCCTTTTTCTTGTGCTCGATCAGGAACTGACAGACGCCTTTGACCTCAGCCTCGGACATGTCGGAGGGGTTCTCGATGTCCTGCTTGCCTGACTGCTTGAGGTAAATGGCAGTGTTGGTCAGGGTCGGGCCAAAATCATTTTGTAAGGCGGCGCGGCCTTTGAACTGTTCGTCAAACAGAACCTCCCATGAGTTCAGCTCTTCGCCGATCTCGTCATAGTTGAACGCGAGCGCGTCGGCGTTGGAGATATAGGGTATCGCGACAACCTTGCCTTCATAGCGGATCGTATCCGCCGCGGCACCGCCTTCGAGGTAGCGATCTTCCACGTTGGCCCAGTTCGGGATGCGCGAGACGTCCAATTCAGCAATCGCGCCTTGGCTGGCCAGCGCGTCTTCCATGCCGCCACCATTGTCCGTCATCGCGTCATAAAGCGCGTTGCCGTCGCCGACGACCATCTTCTGGATCGACTCATCCGCGCGCGCGCTTTTGGCTATGGCAGCAATGTCGATACCGGCTTGGTTGGCCATCGTGCTCCAGTCCTGCTCGCCCACACGGGCGATGCCTGGTGCCCAGAATTTGAGCGCATTTGTCTGTGCCGCAAGGCCACGCGGCAGACCTGCGGCCAGAGCCGCTGATCCCATAAGCGTCATCAGCTGACGGCGATTGAATTCCATTTGGTTCATGATGATCCACCCTGTTTGTTCTTGCGGCACGTTCGGCCGCTTTATCACAAGCGCGCTTTTGCGTCTGCGTATGTCTCAAAAAGCAGTCGGGCACTGCACAGCGCAGGCCTTGGTGCCGTGATCTTTGTGCGCGGGTCTTGATCCTTCAACACTCAGCCGACCACGCTGCGCACATCAAGCTGCACCGGCTCTTTTGATCATAGTTTCGTGCACAAAAAAAGGAAGAGAATAAAGTGAATGGCCAAAGAAAAATTGGATATTTGCGCAAATATTACACCAAATTGTTCTTAAAGTATTGATTAAAAAGTATTTTGTCGAAAAAGCGTGTATGGACTAATTTTCAGCACTTCACGCGATGCTTCAATTTTCGTATACATAGTTAGACAGCCCCCCGACATTGATGTATCGAGAATCCCAACGAATGGACGGAATATAGAATGCAACCTCAGGCTCATGCTGAAACAGATGTGACGGTTGGGCCGTCCTTTCCTCTTGGCGGGCAGGAGGCACCAAGCCTGTCAGAATGTCTCATTTCACTTTGTGCCCGCCCTATCGATGTTGCCGCCACAGGCCAAGCGCAGCGCCTGTTGCTGGATTGGTTTGGCAACTCGCTGGCGGCGATTAATGAGGATGGTGCCATTGAAATCCGGCAGGCAATACAGGCGCTAGCGGGGCGCGGATCTACGCCGACGGGGCCATGCACAGCTTTTGCAGTTGGCGATTTACCTGCGGATCAAGCCACCTTTGTCAACGGATCGCTGGGCACCTTGCTGGAAATGGACGACCTGCACCGCGCCTCAATTATGCACGCAGGCGATGTGGTGATCCCCGCCGCACTGGCATCGGCACAGCTCTCTCATGCATCGGGGCGGCAATTGGCCGAGGGAATTGTCCTTGGCTATGAGGTTGCGTTGCGGATTGGACAAGCGGCCGCATCAGCAGGCTATGTCGCGTGGTATAATTCAGCGATCTGCGGCGTGTTTGGTGCCGCGATGGCAGCGGCCCATGCAGCGGGAGCCAGTAATCTGGTCAGGCGTGATGCTTTGGGGCAGGCGGGGATGATGGCGTCGGGCCTGTGGCAATGCCGGTTGGAACCTACCGACAGCAAACCGGTTGCTACGGCCCATGCGGCCCGTGCGGGCGTCACTGCTGCCGTGCTGGCGCAGCATGGGGTGCGCGGTGCGCGCCATATCCTTGACGGACCCTTAGGGTTTTTCGCCAGCTATTATCCAAATGCAAGGCAAGATGACGTGTTGCACGGGGTGGAGCGCGATTGGCTGATCCACGACGTCAGTTTTAAGCCTTGGCCTGCCTGCCGCCATGTTCATCCAGCGATGGGTTTGGCGATAGACCTGCGGGAGAAGCTAGAGATTGATCAGATCGCCCGTATTGAAATTACCACCTACGCCGCCGCGATTGAGTTCTGCGATCAGCCCGATCCGCAAACGCCACATGACGCGCGGTTCAGTTTGCAGCACTGCGTTGCGGTTGCGCTGACGCAGGGCAATCTGGGGACGCCGGATACCTCGCAGCAGGTACTTGCCGATCCTCGGGTCGCTGCCCTGCGCAGCAAAACCCATATCATCGAAGCGCCGGACCTGACCGCCGCCTTTCCCCGCAAAATGGGCGCGGCCCTTGCCATCACAGCGCAAGACGGCACGCTGCACAAAGCCGCTGCTGACGACGCCCCCGGTGATCCCGAACACCCGCTGGATGCTGCCGCCCTGTCGCAAAAATTGCACAGCAATCTTGCCAGCGTAGGCATCGCGAAGGCGCATGCAACACAGCTTGAACATTGCATCAACGATCTAACAGTCCAAACGACGCTGGATGATTTAACCGCTGCTTTGCGCAACGTCTCTCATCCTCTTCAGAAAGGTCAAACCCATGACTGATATTCATAGCCTGAAACCACCCGTTCCCTTTGGCCCTGTTGATTTGGACGGCGGATGGGAACAAGTCCCGGGAGGTGCCGAAGGCGTCGAGCAAAAGATGTTATCAGGTGCTTTGGACGAGCCTGCACAGGTCGGCGTGCGCACGCGGTTGATCCGTTTTCGCGCGGGCACGGTGGCAAATGACGTCTTCGTGCATGACTACTGGGAAGAGGTTTATTTGATCGATGGACATCTGAATGTAGGGGGTGACGATTTTCACGCGCCCAGCTATGCCTGTCGACCACCGGGCACGCCGCACGGGCCGTTTGCCTCCCCCGAAGGCTGCGTGTTTTTTGAAATACAATATTACGTTTGAGGAAAGGTGGACCCACAGATGGATCTTCAACTTGCGCGGAAAAATGTCGTTGTTACCGGTGCCTCCAAAGGCATTGGGCTGGCAATTGCCAAACAATTCGCTTTTGAAGGAGCGCGGGTCACGCTGGTGTCACGTTCGGCCACCGCACTGGCTGAGGCACAGGCGCAGATTGGGGATGCCGCGGATGTTTGCGTTGCTGATCTGTCCACAGACGCAGGCCGTGAGGCGTTGTTTGCGGCCTATCCTGTGGCGGATATTCTGGTGAACAACGCAGGCGCTATTCAGGCGGGGCGATTGGCTGATCTCAGCATGGCGGACTGGCGCACCGGTTGGGAGCTAAAGGTCTTTGGCTATATCCATCTGTGCAAACTCTATGCCGACGTGATGATTGCGCGCGGGTCTGGCACGATCATCAATATTATCGGGATGGGCGGACGCGCAGTCAGGCCAAACTATATCTGCGGTGCGGCGGGCAATGCGGCGCTGATCGGCTTTACTAATGCTCTGGGTGCCGAAACGCCTGCCAGCAACGTACGGGTCTTCGGGATCAATCCGTCGCCCACGTTGACCGACCGGATGACCACGATGTTCCGGACCCGTGCCGCCGAAGAACTGGGTGACGAAGGCCGGTGGGAGGAATTGGTGAACCCCGATGCCTTCCCCTTTGGCCGCCCCAAAAGCCCCGATGAGGTGGCCGCACTTGCTGTCATGCTCGCCTCGCCGCTTGTGCAATATCTGTCAGGTACTGTTGTGGATCTGGATGGTGGCGGGCAGTGGCGTGGGTAATGGTGAAGTCCTAAGCATGCAGCCGGATCAAATAGAAAGCCACGCAGGCGGGCGTCTTTTACTAAGCCGCGACGGTGCCCTTGCGCGGATCATCTTCAACAAGCCCGAGCGAATGAACGCTATGTCGTTGGACATGTGGGAAGCGTTGCACGCGGTGTTGGAGGGCCTTGCAGTTGATGACAGTGTGCGGGTTGTTGTGCTGAGCGGGGCAGGGGACAAGGCTTTTGTCTCGGGGGCCGATATCTCGGAATTCGAAACCCAGCGGTCGTCTGAGGATAGCGTTCAGCGATACAACGCAATCTCCGAAGCTTCCGATGCGGCTCTTTACAGTTTCCCGAAGCCGACCATCGCCGAGATCAAAGGCTATTGCATTGGCGGTGGTATGGGGTTGGCCGTTGCCTGTGATTTCCGCATCTGTGCTGATGATGCGCGGCTTGGGATCACCGCCGGGCGGCTGGGTTTGGGGTATAACTACAACGGTGTGCACAAACTGGTGGAGCTTGCGGGGCCGTCGGTTGCGGCACGTATCCTCTATGCCGCCGAGTTGTTTCCCGCGGATCAGGCGCTTGCCATGGGGCTGGTCACACAGGTCGTTACACGCGATGTGCTGTCCTCAACCGTCAATGATCTGGCACAGCAGATTGCGGGGAACGCGCCGCTGACCGTGATGACGGCCAAGGCGGCCATTCGGTCCATTGGTAGCGCGGATGGCGTGCCGCAGAAATCGGACATCGACGCGCTTGTGGCCCAATGTTTTGCCAGCGAAGACTACGCCGAGGGCCGCCGCGCGTTTACCGAAAAACGCAAACCAGTGTTCAAAGGCCGATGACCATGCAGGCCGAAATAGAACTGACGTTGGACATCGAGGTTTTGCAGCAATGGATTGGCCGGACCGAGGTCATGGTCGACCAACTGGATGCAGGGGCAGCACAACGCATGCAGGTCACGCTGGACCGTGTCGCGGACATGCGCGAGGGGGCCGAGCTGCCGCCGTTCTGGCACTACCTTTACTTCAATCCGCAGGTTCTAGTGTCTGAGCTCAAAGAAGACGGGCACGAGAAACTGGGCCGCTTCCTACCGCCAATCTCTTTGCCACGGCGCATGTGGGCCGGCGGCACGGTTGAGATCACGAAGCCGCTGCGTATTGGAGAAACCTGCACCAAAACCTCGACCATCCGCGATGTGGCTTTGAAACAAGGGCGCAGCGGGCCATTGTGTTTTGTCACCGTGGATCATGATTTCACCGTGGCGGGCGAACACCGGCTGACCGAACGTCAAAACATCGTTTACCGCGATATGCCCGCAGCAGGTGCAGAGCCACCCAAGGGCAAAGCGGCACCGCTTGATCCTACTGACGGGTTTTCCGTGACGCCCGACCAGATCATGCTGTTTCGCTATTCCGCACTGATCTTTTACAGCCACCGCATTCACTATGACTTGGACTATGCCCGCGACGTCGAAGGTTATCCCGGCCTGGTGGTGCATGGCCCGTTGATGGCTGCCCTTGCGGGTGAGTTGGGGCGTAATCTTCACGCAGATAAGCCGCTGAAATCCATGAGTATCCGTGCGCTCAGCCCGCTTTTTGCGCCCACGCCCTTTCACGTCGAGGCCCGCAGCGAAGCAGATAGAGCACAGACATGGGTGCGCGGGCCAACAGGCGATCTTGCCATGACCGTCGATCTGATATTTGCCACCGGACCACAGGATACCTGACCTATGACGAACCCGCTGTTCGATACCTTGCTGGCCCCGCATCGGGGCAGTGATGCACCTTTTGTGATCCACCCTGACGGGACTGTGCAAAGCTATGATACCTTCTTGATCCGCGCTGCCCGTGCGGCGGGTGCCTTGGTGCAGTGTGGGTTGCAAAAGGGTGACAGGCTTGCGCTTCAGGCGGAAAAGTCGGTGGAGGTACTGGAAATCTATTCCGCCTGCCTGATGACCGGCGTAATTTTCCTGCCCTTGAATACGGGCTATACGGCGGAGGAGATCGACTATTTCCTTGGTGATGCCGAAGCAGGTGTCTTTATCTGCGACCCCAGCCGCGAAGCCGAACTTGTGCCGATTGCAGCGCGTCACAACACCAGGTTGCTGACCTTGTCACAAGGCGGGAGCGGGAGTTTTTCCGACATCGCGCGGGCTTGCACACCTCTTGAAGCTGCGGTCGCTTGCGGCCCTGATGACATCGCTGCCTTGCTTTATACTTCTGGCACCACAGGGCGATCGAAGGGCGCGATGTTGACCCACGCCAACCTGCTTTCGAATGCTGAGGTTCTGGTGGACCTGTGGCAAATTACCCGAAATGACCGCTTGTTACACGCGTTGCCCGTGTTCCATGCGCATGGGTTGTTTGTGGCTGTTAACACCACGTGGTTAAGCGGTAGCAGCATGATCTTTCATCCAACCTTCAATGTCGATAAAGTGCTTGCCGCCTTGCCCCAGGCAACCACGATGATGGGTGTGCCGACATTCTATACACGCCTTTTGGATGACGCGCGGTTTGGGCATGATGTGGTTGGCAACATGCGTCTGTTCATCTCGGGCAGTGCACCGCTGTTGGCGGAAACCCATACGCAGTTCGAGGAACGCAGTGGTCACCGCATTCTTGAGCGCTATGGTATGACAGAAACGGGGATGAACACCTCTAACCCCTACGTGGGCGAACGGCGGGCTGGTACAGTGGGTCATCCGCTGCCTGGTGTCACGCTGCGCATCTCGGATCCCGATACGGGCGAGGCGGTGGCTCAGGGCGACATCGGGATGATCGAGGTGTCGGGACCAAATGTCTTTCAGGGATACTGGCGGATGCCGGAAAAGACGGCCGAAGAGCTGCGCACGGATGGTTTTCTGATCACCGGTGACATGGGTCGCATTGACGAAGAAGGCTATGTTCACATTGTCGGACGCAGCAAGGACTTGATTATTTCGGGTGGCTACAACGTTTATCCCAAAGAGGTTGAGATGGTGATTGATGACGTCGACTGGGTGCGAGAATCCGCAGTCATCGGCGCACCTCATCCGGATTTTGGCGAAGGCGTGGTTGCGGTGGTCGTTGTTACCGCTGGGGCGGCGGCGGATATCGAAGCCTTAACGCAGGTGGTTGCGACGCGATTGGCAAAGTTCAAGCAACCCAAGAAAATCATCATCACCGAGGCATTACCACGCAATACGATGGGCAAGGTGCAAAAGAACGTGCTGCGCGATCTACATAATGACCTATTTACACATAAAGCCTGAGGTAGGGTTTTTGGCGGCACCCTCCAGCGCCATCGCCAACCCGATCAGAATAGGTTCCGACCACGCCGGTCCAACCAGTTGCACTGACGCGGGTAGGGCCTGTCCGCTCACCGCAACTGGCACGGCCAAAGCAGGCACACCTCCCGCGTTGGCCAAAGCGGTGAAATCGGCCTGGTTGGCGGGTGCCGGTGCATCCGCGTGAAAAGCGCACTGCGGTGTTGTAGGCATCAGCAGCAGATCAACCTGAGCAAAACTGCGGGCAAGTTGCGTGCGGGCGGCGCGGATTTCCGCCATGGCCGCGACCAGTTTTGCAGCACTGAGGTTGCTGCCATAGGTCAGCAAAGACTCGACATTGGGGGGCAATGTACCTGCTGTAACAAGAGCGTTGGCAAAGGCTGTGGCCCCTTCGGCCTCGGTCACAAGGAACGCCTTTTGCCGCAGTTTGGCAGGGTGCCATTCGGGCATGTCTATGGTTTCGATGCTTGCGCCCGCCTGCTCCAAGGTCGTGCGTGCCGACGCCAATGCTGCGAGGGTTTCGGGCGTGCACCCCACCGTGGAAACTTGCTTGGGGATGCCAATGCGCAAACCCTGCGCATTGGGTGTCGGCGTCTGGCTTGCCCATTGCGCGGGCGCGGGCTGGCTATCGGTATCGCCGTCATCCGGTCCCACAAGCGCTTGTAGCACAGGCCATAGATCACGGGCCCGTGCGGCCAATGGCCCTGCGGTATCTAGACTGGCTGCTAAGGGCAGGATGCCAGAACGCCCGATCAGCCCAAAGGTGGGTTTCAGGCCAAAGACCCCGCAATAGGACGCAGGAATGCGGATCGATCCCAGCGTATCGGTTCCTATTGCCACATCGCACAGGCCCGCCGCTACTGCTGCAGCTGATCCACCAGAGCTGCCGCCTGTGGTATGATCCGGTGCATACGGATTGGCGGTACGGCCGAAATCGGGGTTGTCGGTGGCACCGCCCAAGGCGGCGGCGTCCATGTTCAATCCGGGGAGAATGCGCGCGCCATGATCGCGCAGGCGTTTGGTCAGATGCGCATCGCTTTGGGCGGTGATCGCAGTGCGATGGCTCAGTCCGGCGCTCCAGTTGGCACCGATGGATGCGATATTGGCTTTGAGGCCGACCACCAGACCATGCAGCGGACCTTTGGTGCATTCCTTGTTCCGTTCCGCGTCAATTATTTGACCGTTCAGATGTGCGAACAGATGATACTGTTCCTGAACGTCTCGCAGGTTTTGGTTATTGGGATAGTCACGCATCCGGATTGGTCCCGCCTTTTGAATGGCTTGCCGCAACAACTAGACGGCGCTGCATTGCCTTGACCACAGGCGCTTCGACAAGACGTCCATCCAGCACTGCCAACCCGTTGGGCGAGGCCTCATAGGCGGCAATAATGCGCTTGGCCTGTTCGATTTCTTCGGCACTTGGGGTGAAGGCCGTGTTTATCTCATTCACGCCCATCGGGTGGATCGCCGCTTTGCCGGTAAAGCCAAGGTGTTGCGCGTGCCGCGCGGCTTGCCCGATCCCGTCAATATCTCGAAAGTTTAGGGAGGGCACATCCATCACGTCGATGCCCGCTCGTTTCGCTGCATGGATCACCTTGCCACGCGCATAGGCCAGCGGTGCTTTGGCGTTGTCGGTGCCTAGTTCGGCACTGAAATCCACGGCCCCAAACACCATCAACTTAAGGCGCGGTGTGGCTTGTGCGATCGCGTTGACGTTCTCCAACCCGTCAAGCGTTTCGATCAAGGCACCCAGTTCAAGAAAGCTGCCGACTTCGCGGAGCACAGTATCGACCAAGCGCAATTCAGCAGCCTCGGAAACCTTGGGCAGCAGGATCATGCCGTGGCGCGGGGCGGCGCGTAAAACCACCGTTAGGTCTTCTAGGCCAACATGGCTGCTCAGGGCATTGATGCGCAGAGCACGCTGCGCGCCGTTACCATCAACTTGCAGCAGAAATTTGATGGCGGGCGCACGGGCGGCGGCTTTTTGATCCGGTGGCACGGCGTCTTCGAGATCAAGGCAGACGATATCGGCACAGCTGCCCAAGGCCTTTTCAAACGCAGTTGGCCGATTTGCAGGCGTGAAAAGCAAAGATCGGCGGGGGCGCGTGGACCCTGTGTCATCGGGCTTCATGAGGGGATATCGACCACGGCGTTCAACGAGCGTGCGGCGGCCACTTCGGCGGCGCGCACGTGGGTTTGCATCGCGGTGCGGGCCCATTCAGGCGCATGAGCGGCAATCGCATCGGCGATTTCTACGTGGTGTTTGGCGCTGCGCAACAGCTCTTCTTCGCTGTAACGGCGATAGGTTCTGTCGACCATGCCGATGTCAAATGCCATCGTCATATGGGCTGTCAGACGGGGCGAGCGTGAGACTTCGACGATCTTGCGGTGAAAGGCTTCGTTGGCGGTGGAAATCAGCACATAGTCCTCGGCATTTTTGGGCGGCGTCAGGCGCTTGATCTCATCGCTCAAGGCGCGGATCGCGGTGATGTCTCCGGGGGTGGCAAGGCGTGCGGCGCGCTCTGCGGCGTAGGATTCTAGAAACTGGCGGATGTGAAAGGTCTGCTCCATCTCGTCGGCGGGAAAGGTTGCAACGCGGGTGCTGTAGCCTTCTTGCTGGTCGATGAAACCTTCGAGGGACAAACGACGGATCGCATCGCGGATGGGCGTGCGGCTGAGTCCCAAGTCCTTGGAAAGGCGCTCTTCGATCAGGCGAGCGCCTTCTTCCAATTCGCCGCTGATGATTGCACCACGTATCTGACGATAGGCCTGCTCTGCTGCGGGCATTTTTCTTTCTGCAAGTCGCAATTAAATCCGCTCCGGAATGTGTTCACTATCTATGGATTTCTTATTCATATCATGCGTGCGACAGTTCTTGTACATCAAAGACGACGTGGGAAAATACGTTGTGGGGATCGGTCCTGTTTTTAGCGTTGTCCAACACTCATATCTTTAAACAGGTTAGTGAATTCTCGCGGTTGCGAACGCCAGTGTTGGTTGGGCGCTTCGACCTGTGCGCCCAGGAAGGCGGCATGCCACGACTAGCGCGGATCATAGAGCATGGTGCGGGCACCAGACGTGCTCCGTTCACTGTCGAAGTTCGGCAAACCAATTAATCGTCTTTTTCGCATTTGCTCTGGTTTCTTCTTCAGTCGCAAAGCGCAAAGACCCGTGATGACCAATGCTATACCATCCGCGGTTGTCTTCTGGGTCTCGGCGGAACTCGTCAAAACCAAAGCTGCCATCAGGGCGGCGGAACACGTCCACGCACAGGACGCCATCAGGCGCGTTGACCGATAGGATCACCTTGTTTCTATGTGCCACGGTTTGCCTCCGTATCTAAAGGATATACCCAAAATAGCATTCAATAAGGACAGCGCATAGACCAGAAGATTCTGGACAACCCACTTGAAAGCATCAAACTAAAATGAGACTAGGGAGACGATCACATGACTGAAACACTAGAACAGAGTTACGACAAAGCTGGGTACCATGCCAAGCAGACCCTTGGCGTTCGTCCTGCATTGGTGCTGGTGGATTTCGCACAGGCTTACTTCGATCCGGATACGCCACTTTATGGCGGTGAAGGCTGCGCTACTGCCCGTGATCACGCGATTGCATTGGCGGATGCTGCGCGAGCGGCAGGGGTTTTGGTGATATTCACGGAAGTAAAATATCAACCCGGTGGCGGCGATGGGGGCGCATTTTATGCCAAAGTTCCCGCCCTGTCTTGTTTTGATGCCGGGCGCGATACGCAAAAGCTTGTGCATGGACTAAGCGTTCAAGACGGCGATCTGATGATTACCAAGCAATATCCGAGCGCTTTCTTTGGCACTTCGCTTGCTGCGACTTTGCAATTCCATAAAATCGACACGCTAATTATTGGCGGCCTGACGACTTCAGGATGCGTGCGTGCGACATGTATCGACAGCATTTCATCCGGCTTTGTAACATTGATCGCGCATGAGGCTTGCGGAGACCGGGCAAGCGGACCGCATGAAGCCAACCTTTTCGACATGAGCGCCAAATACGCTGACCTGATCACAACGAAGAATGCAGTGGCCTATTTGAAGTCTTGCAGGGTTACATAATCCGAGGTTTTTCGCCGCCATCATCCCGTGCGGCGTCTGGATTTTCGTCCTTCCAAAGACGCGCAATGTAGCGCGCGCCCGTAATCCCGTTTGATGCATCCGAAGCTAGCCAAAGGGCAGGCGCCCGCATCACATCTGGAGACAGAAGATTGCCATCGGCTCCCTTTTTGTTTGGCGAAGGGGGCAGCAGATCCGTATCAGCAGCGCCGCCGGGCAGCAGCACATTTACATCGACGCCAGTGCCGGCCAAATCTGCGGCCCAAACGCGGCTTGTGGCCTCTAGAAAAGCCTTAGTCGGCCCATAAGGCGCATAGCCCTGCCGCACCATAGTCTGGTCCGAGGTCGAGATATTGATGATCTTGCCGAAGCCCTGCGCCAACATGCGCGGAACCGCCGCGCGGGTCATCAGGAACGTGCCATTGATGTTCGTATCGACGATGCGGCGCCAAGCGTCAGGGTCCGCTTCCCAAAACTTGGTAGGTTGCGTGTTGAACGTCTCCGAGATTAGGCGCATACCGATCCCCGCGTTGTTTATTAGGACATCAAGTCGCCCGAAAATCTCAATTGTCTTTGTCACGGGATGCGCCGCGGCGTGCGGGTTCGTGACATCGGCGGGCAATGCAATGGCGCCGTTTCCTAACTCTTTGAGGGTCGTCTGCAGTGCATTAGACGCAGTCGCCCCCGTAATCACAACTTTTGCCCCGGCTTTGGCCAAAGCAAGCGCCATTTCTCGACCTAATCCACGCGAACCACCGGTGATCAGCACCACCCGGTTCTGTAAGGAGGTATCACTCACGGCATATACCCACCGCCATTGATCCATAGAATTTGGCCCGTCATAAACGACGCATCTTTGCCCAGTAGAAACAGGATTGGGCCGACCACATCGTCTGGTGTGGCGATGCGTCCAAGTGGTGTAGCGGCCGCCATTGCCTTCAGATCAACCGGTACCGTGTCATTGGTGTCGCGTCCCTCACCACCGTGTAGAAACGCCGTATCGACTGCACTTGGTCCGACCGCATTGACGCGCACATGGGGTGCTGCCTCAAGGGCAAGCGTCTTTGTCAGGCTGATCATTCCAGCCTTGGCGGCGGCATATGGACCAAAGCCGGGGCGCGCATGCGCCCCGAGGCCGGACGCGACATTAACCATTGCGCCGGATGCCTGTTGTAAAAGAGGCAAGGCTGCTTGTGCTGCTAAAAATGCCCCTCGCAGGTTTCCGGTCATCACTTCGTCAAATTCTTCAAGCGGCGTGTTTGCGAGCGTTTGATGGGGAGACATGAAACCGGCGAGATTTACAAAACCATCCAGCGGTTCAAGCGTGCTGAAGGCCGCAGAAACCGAACTTGGGTCAGTAACGTCAATGTCAACCGAAGACACACCATCTGGAACGGGATGCGCGGACAAGGATGCTTGCAAATCCATCACGGTTACGTTCCAGCCCTCGGCCTTGGCGCGCAAAGTTAGAGCACGCCCGATGCCGCCTGCGCCGCCTAATATGGCCAAATCAAATGTCATGGTTCCAAATCTTGAGCACCCCATCGAATTTGTCCAGACAAATATATCTTGACGATCCTAACCGCACACTTACCGTTAATGACAAGCCGTAGGAGGGTTCGTAAATGAAAGCCGAAGACCGAGTATTAATCGCAGGTGCTGGCCCCGTTGGCCTTGTTGCTGCTGTGTCACTGCTGGAACAAGGTATCCCCGTCACCGTATTGGAAGCATCGGCGGATCTTGCCGTGGACCTGCGCGCCTCAACCTTTCATCCGCCAACGATGGATTTTCTTGATCGCTTAGGGTTGGCCGAGGGGCTGATTGAACGTGGCATTAAATGCCCGCTCTGGCAGTTTCGCGACCGCAAAGAGGGCGAAGTCGCTACCTTTGATCTGGGCCTGTTAGCTGGCGAAACAGCGCATCCCTACCGATTACAAGCCGAGCAATGGAAGCTGACAGAAGTCGCGCGCGCGCGGCTAGAAGCTGATGCAGGGGCGGAGTTGATTACTGATATTCTTGTTGAAGACGTGGCGCAATACGCTGACACCGTAACCGTCACGGCGCGGCGAAAGACGGGTGAAGTTGAAACATTTACGGGGGCTTACCTGATTGGCGCAGATGGTGCGCGTTCTACTGTGCGCAAATCCACGGGCACCGCGTTTCCGGGGCTGACGATACCCGAAATTTTCCTGTCGCTCTCTACACCGTTCCGCTACGATCAAGCGATCGAAGGGCTGGCGGATATCTGTTATATCTCGGATCCCGAGGAATGGCTGGTATTGCTGCGCACGCCAACTCTGTGGCGGGTGCTCTTTCCAACCGACCCCACGCTAAGCGACGTTGCGGTCCTTGATCCCGCGCGGATCGAAGAGCGAATGCAAGGGCTGTTGCCCGGACAACCTTATGAGATCACACATAAAACAGCTTACCGCGTTCATGAGCGCGTTGCTGATAACTATGTGCATGGCCGCGTCTTTTTGGCAGGGGACGCCGCGCATCTGAATAATCCTTTAGGTGGGATGGGGATGAATGGCGGCATTCATGATGCCGTAAACTTGACCGAGAAATTAGGGCAGGTTTGGCGTGGTGAACCGATTGAGCTGATGGGCCGATTTGAACGGCAGCGGCGCAAAGTTGCGATTGAAACCGTGCAGGCCTTGGCGTTGCGCAACCGCGCGGTGTTGAACGAAACCGACCCAGACAAGCGCCGCGCTTATCACGATGACTTGCGCGCAACTGTCGATGACCCCAAAAGGCACCTAGCATATGTGATGCGCTCGTCGATGATCCAGTCTTTGCGTGATCTTGAGGACGTGTCCTAAGATAAAGGACCACCTTGATGTCAAATCCGGGCCGCACAACCAAAACGCCGCGATACCTTGAGATTTTCGAGGCACTGCGCGCAGATATTGGGTCAGGTGAATTTGCCATAGGTGCGCTTTTACCCAGTGAGGCAAGCTTGTGTGCGCGGTTCGCAGTATCGCGCTTCACGGTGCGCGAGGCGCTGCGCCGCCTACAATCGGACGGAATGGTTTCACGTATCCAAGGGGCGGGCAGTCGCGTGTTGCGTGATGCGCCGTCTGGCATATTTGTACAAAATTACCGCTCAATTTCAGATCTGACCCAATACGCAGCCGAAACTGAGTTGGAATTGCTCAAGATCGAGGATAGGATTCTGGACGATGACCTTGCCGAACGCCTTGGGCAAAAGGCTGGCGAAACCTGGGTGCTTCTAAGGGCTCTGCGCCGCACGCCCGAAGGCGCACCACTTGCGCTCGTTGAAAGCTATGTCGCGCTAGAATTCAAAGAGATTGTGCCTGACTTGGTGCGTGGCAACGGGCCAATCTATTCGGGTTTGGCTAAGGTCGCGGGTGTTGCAATTGACCGCGTGGACCAAGAAACCCAAGCGCTGCCTGCGCCCTATCATGTGGCCGAAGCATTGGGCGTCGCAGAGGATGCACCGACCCTGAGAATACTACGGCGCTACGCTGCTGCGTCCAGCCTCCTGATCGCATCGTTCAATTGGCACTATGGTGGTGACCGCTACATTCACCGGACACGCATTAGCTTGGGTTCAGACTGAACGCGGTTTCCCTGCAGAAACTTAGACCTCGGCCCACTTTTTGTCGAACTCCCAGACATCTTCGAACCCCATCAACTTGCTAAATTCGCCAAAGTCTTCGAGGTTTGTCGCTGACACATCGCCACTGTCAGCCAGCGCGCCGTAAGCGTCTTTCAACGCTTGACCAACAGCTAAAAATCCCAAAGCGGGGTGAATACCAATGGCAAAGCCAAGCTTTGCCAACTCAGCCGATGGCAAGATCGGCGTGCGGCCACCAGAGACCATGTTGGCCAAAGTAGGCTTGCCGATACGGTCATTGATCCTTTGCATTTCTTCGACGGTTTCGGGCGACTCGATGAACACAACATCAGCGCCAGCTTTCTCAAACGCTTCACCGCGGCGCAACGCTTCATCCAATCCGAGGCTGGTGCGGCTATCGGTGCGTGCGATAATCAGAAAATCCTCGCTAGACCGGTTGTCATTCGCGACTTTGATCTTGGCGACCATATCCTCTAGCGGCACAACGCGGCGTCCCGGTGTGTGCCCGCATTTCTTGGGATATTCCTGATCTTCGATCTGGATCGCCGTGACACCTGCCGCCTCGTAACCGCGCACCGTGTGACGCACATTCAGCAACCCGCCATAACCGGTATCTGCGTCGGCAATCACGGGGGTGTTGGAACCCTGCACAATCTGGCGGACGCGGGTTTCCATATCTGTGTAGGTCATGATCCCTGCATCGGGCAGCCCCATATGCGAAGCGGCAATACCGTAGCCGGTGACATAAAGTGCCGGAAACCCCATACGGTCTGCGACAAGCGTTGAAATCATATCAAACACGCCCGGTGCTGCAATAAACTCGCCCGATTCGATCATTTGCTTCAGTTTTGGGTCGGCCATTTGTCTTCTCCGATCAGGTATACTGCAAAATTTACCGCAATAATGCAGCGAATCCACTGTGCATAGTGCGCGATGAGGCTGTTGGTCAAGAATTTGTCCAGACAAATTCTTGACGGATGGTCAAATGCGATATCTTATTCACTTAGGAAATGATCAGGACAGGGGCGGCATATGGCAAAAGATGCGCGTGGATGGCGAAGCAAGTTCGCGGTCGTGGCTCCGTCCACTAATACCATTGTGCAGCCTGATATGGACGACTTTCGGGTGAGGGGGGTCACCAATCATTTCGGGCGTATCTATGTGCCCAATATGAAGGTCAGCAATGATGAGGAATTTGTTGCCCTCGTCGAGGCAATCGGTGCCACGCTCTATGATGCTGTAGACAGATGTTCGACCGCTGAACCCGATTACCTCATCATGGGCATGTCGGCGCTCATGTTTTGGGATGGACGTGCCGCGTCAGAAAAACGGATGCAGGAACTCTCTGATCACTGTGGCTTGCAAGTCTCGGCGGGGTCGTTTGCTTGCGAGGCCGCGCTGAACCTGACCGGGGCCAAGAGGATCGCGGTGATCTCGCCCTACTTCCCGATATCAGACAAAAACGTAACCCTCTTCTTTCAGGATTGTGGGTTTGAGGTTGTGCGGTTTCGGGGGCTGAAATGCTCCAGCCCTGTCGCGATTGCGCAGGTGCAGGAAGATGAGTTGCGGGCGCATATCGCTGAGATGGACGGCGATGACGTGGATGCCTTTGTGCAGGTCGGCACGAACCTCAGCATGTGTAGCTTGTGCACAGAATTAGAGACGGAATATGGAAAGCCCTTTGTCGCCATTAACGCTGCGACCTACTGGCATGCCCTGCGCGCTATGGGGATAAATGACCAATTCTCGGGCCATGGACCACTATTCGAAAAACACTAAACAAAAACGGGGAGATTGAACTTATGTCACTGAAACATCTTACAGGTCTTACAATTGCATTGACCCTTACCGCAGGTGCGGTCGCGGCGGAGCTTGCAGCCCTTGGATCTACTGCGCGTGGCGGTACAAGCCAAATTGGACGAACGCTGTCGGCCGCGATCTCAGAAGTAGGTGATCTGCAAATGCGCCCCCAAGAACTGGCCAATACTGCTGATTACATCCCGCTCGTAAATGCCGGGGAGATCGAGTTTGGCATCGCAAACGTGGTTCAGCTTACCTATGCGGTCAACGGCACTGGCATGTCAGAAGGGCGGCCCAACGAAAACCTGCAAATGGTTGCCACGCTGATGCCCTTCCGCAATGCCTACATCGTGCGCAAAGACAGCGACATCAAAACAGTGGCGGACCTGAAAGGGAAGCGCGTGCCCGTCTTCGCCGACAAAGCCTTGGGCGATTACGTGACCAAAGGCTATTTCGCCAATGCCGATGTCAGCCTAGACGAGGTTGAGGGCGTCGCAGTCCCGAACTTCCCGCGCATGTGGGCCAGCTTTGCCGAAGGATCGGCAGATGTGGCCATTGTTGTGGTCGGGGCGGGCAATAGCCGCGAATATGATGCGTCTTTCGGCATTCGCTACCTTTCCTTTGATGACAGCCCTGAAGCGTTAGAGCGGATGCGGGTGCTTTTACCTCAGACCTACATGCAGGAAATGCCCGCAGGGTCGGTTCCCGGTATCGAAGAAGCAACGAATGTAAACGTGTTCGATTACACCTTCTTTGCCGGTAAGGATGTCTCCGAAGATATGGTGTACAAAGCCGTGAAAGCGCTTTGGGAAAAAGAGGCGGATTTGCTTGGCGGCGGGCCATTCTGGAATGGTTTCGCAAAGGAATCCATGGGTAAGGATGTTGGGTTGACCTACCACCCGGGTGCGATCAAGTTCTACAAGGAAATGGGTGTATGGGCTGAGTAAGGCAGAGCAAAGTCTTGTCAGACGAACACATTAAAACAGAGACGCGTGGCGGGATACCGATTACGGCTATCCTCGCCGCGCTGATCACCTTAACGGCTATTCTGTGGTCGTCCGGTGCCCCGTTGTGGATCGGCTGGCGCGTCTATTCCGAGCAGGTTCTGATTGCTGCCTTGTCGTTTTCCATGGCGGTCGCGTTTATCACGAGCCGATCAGGGCCACTTTGGTGGACACGGTTTGCGGCGCTCGCATCTCTTGTTTTTGGTGCATGGCTCGCAGCACGGTTTCCCATCCTGTCTGAGAACGTATTCTATCACCCGACTGAGGCGCTGATCATCTCGGCGGTGGGGTTTGTCCTGCTTCTGGATGCGGTAAGGCGCACGATGGGCTGGAGCCTCATCGTTATTCTCGCGGCAGTCTGCCTGTACGCGCTCTTTTCAAGTAATTTTTCGGGGCCTTTGCAAAGCCGCTCAATTGCACCGGATCGGTTGCTGACCTTCCTCATGCTTGACAGCGCCTCGCTTGCCGGAGCCGCACTGTCGATTGCGGTCGCGGTGGTCGTGCCCTTCCTGATACTCTCTCAATTGCTGTTAGCGACTGGCGGCTCGGCGTTTTTCTCGGACCTCTCTCTGGCCTTGGCAGGGCGGAAACGCGGTGGGGCGGGCAAAATTGCAATCCTCGGATCGGCCTTCTTCGGCTCGGTGTCGGGCAGTGCTGTGTCCAACGTTGCCTCTACAGGGGCGATCACAATTCCGATGATGAAGGACGGGGGTTACAAACCCAAAACGGCTGGCGCGATTGAGGCAGCGGCCTCGACAGGGGGCCAGTTGATGCCTCCGATCATGGGAGCCGCAGCTTTCCTCTTGGCCGAAAACCTCCAAGCAAGCTATGTCGACGTGATGCTTGCGGCGCTGATCCCGTCGATCCTGTACTATTTCAGCTTGTTCGTTTTTGCGGACCTAGAGGCCGGACGTTTGAACATCGCACGGGTGGCCGAGGACAAGATCCCACCCATGAGCGTTGTCATACGCAAAGGTTGGTACGTTTTTGCACCTTTCGTGGTCTTACTGATAGGCCTGTTTCGATTCAATCTGCGCCCCGAAACCGCAGCCCTTGTCGCTGTTTTGGTATTGCTTGGGCTGTCCATGATCAAAACCTATGATGGCAGCCGCGTCAGCCTTTCCGTGCTAATCGGCGTATTGGTCTCGGCGGGAAAAGCGGCCGTGGAAATCATTCTGATCTGCGCCATCGCAGGGATGATCATTGGACTGGTCGCCCGGTCCGGCCTTTCCTTCGGATTGGGGTTCTTCCTGGTCCAGATTGGCCAATCCAGCCTCCTGCTTTTACTGCTCATTACAGCGCTGGTATGCATCGTAATGGGCATGGGGCTGCCGACAGTCGGCGTATATCTATTGCTTGCATCGCTTGCAGCACCACCTCTTGTGGAGCTGGGCTTGCAGCCAATGGCCGCGCATCTGTTCGTCTTGTATTTCGGGATGCTGTCGATGTTAACGCCGCCGGTTGCCATCGCGGCCTTTGTGGCGGCCAACATGGCCAAAGCACCACCGATGTCTACAGCTGTTGAGGCCGTCCGCATTGGGTGGCCCGCCTACTTGATCCCGTTCTTTTTTGCCGCCTCGCCAGCTTTGCTATTCGACGGTCCCCTTTGGCTAATCGCTTTGACAACAAGCAAGGCATTGGTCGGTGTTTATGCTGTTACCGCAGGTATTGTTGGCTTTGCGGTTCGCAAATTATTAGGCTTTGAGCGTATCTTGATTGCGGTTTGTGGGCTCGCAATCTTATGCCCACTGGAGGTGTTTGCAGGTTCAATATGGGTGAACGCAGCCGGGCTTGTTTTTGCGCTGAGCTACTTGACACTTCGCCTCCGCAAATTGGCATGAATTCTGCCTGCAAGCGATTTGCCGAAAAAGCCGGAATTCGAATTGAGCCACGCTGCTGATTTATTGGCTTACTTGTGAACTCGCGCTGAAGCGCAATTTCTGTGTGTTCAGTTTATCGGGATCATGGCCCTCTTTCCATAAGTTTTGCCCGGAACGCTTCAGCAGGCGTTTGTTAGCCCAGACATTTGCGCGGTCGTGGCGTTGAGGCGGTCGCAAATCGACCTCAAAAATCGATTTGTGAATTCCGTTGGGCCAGACTTGCGGGGGAGGTAACAACGCAGCCGATTGTTGGTTTTCTCGACGGTTCCATTTTACCACGTTGAGCGCGGGTCACAGACCCGCCATGGCACACTATCAAGTCCGTCCTGAACAACTGGTAGGCCTCTGATTTTGTTGATAAATGGTCGATTTTGTTGGGCGATAAGTGCAAGGCTTGGTATTGTCTCGGTAGGAACCTTGCAATTTTGAGCCGTGATATAAAGCCGAGAAAGCCGTCCCCAGACCAAGACGATCTCCTGCGTGCCCGATTGGTCGAGATGATCGACATGCGGCATGAACTGGTGAAGCTGGGGGTCTTGATCGACTGGGATGTTTTCGAGCGGGAATGGCTCGGGTTCTTTCCATCGCACACCGGCCGTCCCGCGACACCGCCCCGTTTGGTAGCTGGTTTGTGCTACCTTCAGCATGCTTTTGCGCTTTCGGATGAGGCAGTCGTGGCCCGCTGGGCCGAGAACCCATACTGGCAGCATTTCTGCGGCGAGACATTCTTTCAACATCGCCTGCCTATTGACCCGTCTTCCCTGACGCGCTGGCGCAAGAGGATCGGAGAAGAAGGGGTCGAGTGGTTGTTGACCGAGACGATTGAGGCCGGGAAGCGGTCCGGGGCAGTGAAGGACAGCGATCTCAAGCGAGTCACGGTCGATACCACGGTGATGGAAAAGAATATTGCGCACCCCACTGATGCCCGACTGTATGAAACGGCCCGGCGGAAGCTGGTCACCTTGGCCCGCGAAGCCGGGATCGGCCTGCGGCAGAACTACAACCGCCTCGCCCCACGTCTTTCTAGACAGGTCGGAGGCACTGTCAGAGCAAAATCGGTTGAGGCGGGGAGGGCGAGCAATTAGCGTCGCAGGATGACAAAAAGCAGCCCTTTTCGCTACTTCAAGACGAGCCCCGAGATCATCCGTTTGGCCATGATGATGTATGTGCGTTATCCGCTTTCGCTCCGGAACGTAGAGGATCTGTTGCACGAACGCGGCATCGAAATCAGCCACGAAACGGTTCGATTTTGGTGGAACAGATTTGGCCCGCTGTTTGCCGCAGAGATCCGCAAGAAAAGGGTCAGCCAGATGCGCGCATATTCAAATTGGCAGTGGCACTTGGACGAGGTCTTCGTGAAGATCAACGGCGAGACGCACTACCTTTGGCGGGCTGTGGATCACGAAGGGGAAGTCCTGGAAAGCTTTGTCACAAAGCGCCGTGATCGAAAGGCAGCATTGAAATTCTTACGAAAAACAATGAAACGTCATGGTCGACCACATATCTTCGTCACCGATAAGTTACGTTCCTACGGCGCAGCGATGAAGGAGATCGGCAACGCTAATCGGCAAGAAACCGGCCACTGGCAAAACAACAGGGCTGAGAATTCACATCAGCCATTTCGAAGGCGAGAGCGGGCTATGCTGGGCTTTCGACGCATGCGAAGTTTGCAGAAATTTGCCTCCGTCCACGCTTCCGTTCACAACCATTTTAACCAAGAGCGCCATCTCTACAACCGATCAAATTTCAAGCTGCAGGGGAATCGCGCTTGAAATTTGACAGCGCGTAGGATTTCGATTCTCTGAGCTTCATCAGATGATGGAGTTTCGAGATGCCTACATTGGTCAGTTATTTCAATGACAAGGATGATCCTCGCGGAGGCAACGCGCCTCATCACAAATTCTGTGATCTGATGACGATCAGCCTTTTGTGCGCCCTGTGTGGTGGGGATACTGCGGTTGATATGGAGCTTTTCGGTAAGATGAAGGAGGATTTTCTTCGTGAGTTCCTCGAATTGCCGCATGGCATCCCCTGCCATGACGCTTACTCGCGACTATTCCGCTTGATGAAGCCGGGTAGTTTCCAGGCGTTTTTTGACAAGTTTCGCACCGACTTTGCCGCCACTGATGGAGCGCAGCCGGCTATTGCCATCGATGGCAAAGAGATGCGGCGCAGCTTTGACAAAGCAGCCGAACAGTCGAATATGAGCATCGTGACCGCCTTTGCCCATGGCGCGCGGCTAAGCCTTGGGATTACGCAAAGCGCCAAGGGCGGAGGCGAGATTCTGGCTCTACGCGAGTTGATCGGAATGCTTGATATTCGCGGCATCACCATCACCGCTGATGCGCTGCACTGCCAGCGAGAGACCTGTGAACTGATCGTGCAAGAAGGCGGCGATTACTGCCTCCAACTCAAGGGCAATCAAGGCGATATGCGCGCTGACGTGCGGGCCTTTGTCGACGATCAGGATACTGATTACATTGACGAATATAGCTCCGTCGATGGTGAGCACGGTCGCGTTGAGGAGCGATCATACCGCGTTTACGATGTGCCAGAATATCTCACCGAAACCCATCACTGGCCACATCTAAGCGCCTTCGTTCACGTCGTCTCGAAGCGCACGATAGGCGATAAAACCAGCCACTCCGAGCGGCTTTCTGGTCTTGTCCCGTTTTAGTTCCGGTCTCTTTCGAGCAATGTTTGCTATGAAGGAGATATGGAATGGCAACGAGATACACAGACGAGTTTCGGCGTGATGCAGTGCGCATCGCGATCAGCAGCGGCTTAACGCGGCCGCAGGTTTCCTCAGATTTGGGTGTTGGGCTTTCGACGCTGAACAAATGGGTTCAGCTGCATCAGCATGAGGATCTTATGTCAGGGCCTCATGAGGACGTTGAGAAAGAGAATACGCGTCTTCGCAAGGAAGTCCGACTGCTGCGCGAGGAGAGGGAAGTGTTAAAAAAGGCCACCATCTTCTTTGCAGGCCAAAATCGATGAGGTTCGCCTTCATTGATGCCTGGAAAGAAGTTTGGTCCGTTGAGTTTCTCTGCCGGGTCATGCAGGTCACATCGCGCGGGTTCCGCGCCTGGCGGATTCGCCCAATGAGCCAACGTCAGCGGGGCGATATGGTGATCTTGGCTCATATCCGTGAGCAACATCGTCTCAGCCTGCAAAGCTATGGCCGCCCCCGGATGACCGAAGAACTGCAGGAGCTGGGGCTGAGCGTCGGTCACGGTCGTGTGGGCCGCCTGATGCGTGAGAACGGCATCAAAGTCATCAGAACGCAGAAATACAAGGCGACGACGGACAGCAATCACACGTTCAACATTGCACCCAACCTGCTGGATCAGGACTTCTCGGCAGATGGCCCTAATCAGAAATGGGCTGGCGACATATCCTATATCTGGACCAGTGAAGGCTGGCTGTATCTGGCCGTTATCCTCGATCTGTACTCCCGTCGCGTTATCGGCTGGGCCGTCAGTAGCCGGATGAAGCGGGATCTGGCGATCAGGGCGTTAGATATGGCCGTTGCTTTGCGACAGCCATCCGAAGGGTGCATTCACCATACGGATCGTGGCTCGCAATATTGTTCA
>ENA-OQVM01001241-OQVM01001241.1-marine-metagenome-genome-assembly--contig:-NODE-1241-length-34784-cov-7.250065_pt1 | contig 34784 bp, 29 predicted proteins | sample MGYA00237776_ERZ505498 | MGnify/ENA primary metagenome ERZ505498 (study PRJEB26159, sample SAMN06265151) | marine metagenome | isolation source: Helgoland LTER site | place: Germany:Helgoland, sampling...
ATGTATTTCTGATGCGTTGCAATTGTGGCTTGCAGCAATTCTGGCGGCAGCACCATGAATCGGTCTTCGATCTGCCCCATAAGCGGCGTTGGCCATTCGACCAAACCAGCAATATCGGCAAGATAACTTCCAAGCTGAGCCTCATTGAGATGACATGACTCGCTGGCAGCTAATTTTTTGGCCGCGCTGATAATCGCGTCATGGCGTTCATCTTGGTCAAGCATCACATAGCCAGCCCGCAATCTGGCCTTAACATCATCAAGACTGGTAATGCCGGTAAGGTCAATGTCGTCAGGTGCCTCAAAATAATGGCCGCAGCTAGTCGCGCCAAAAGTGATTGCATCGCCGCCACCCAGATCCAGCGCACCGGCAAGCGGTTTGCCATCAAACAAAATATTGATCCGGTGAAGCGGGCGCACCCAGCGGAATTTACCGCGACCCCATCGCTGGCTTTTTGGCCATGGAAAATGGGTCAGAATATCAATAATGATCGGCGCCAACAGCGCGGCTGTATCACCGCCAGTGATTTCGCTTCGTGCAAATAAGAACCGGCCTTTTGGCGTATCTTCTTCCACAAGCTCTTCGCGGCTGCCCCCAGCCGATTTCAAAAAACCGGCAATCGCCGCCGCGGGCGCATCAACACGCGGCCCACGTTTTTCGATGATGCGATCCGGCTGCGATGCGGCAATATTGGTGACATAGGCAAGCAAATGACGCGGCGCACAAAGGCCGGTTGCCACACTGTTATCATGCCAGACGCCAAGCGTTGTTAAGGCCGTTTCAATAAGCCGTGCCAGATCACGGCCAGCACCAGCCTGCATGCGGGCAGGAATTTCTTCTGAGACAAATTCAATTACCAGATCAGCCATTGGTTGTGGTCTCCGTTATTCCCATCCATGCTTCGCAGCATCCTTTGGCCAAGTTCCGAACACGCCCGATATAGGCGGCGCGTTCAGTCACCGAAATCACCCCACGCGCATCAAGCATATTAAACAGATGGCTGGCTTTCATACATTGATCATAGGCTGGCAATGCGAGTGGCGTCTCCAACCCCAGCAAGCGGCCACATTCAATTTCGGCATCGCGGAAATGCCCAAGAAGCATATCCGTATCGGCATGTTCAAAATTCCAGCCGGAAAATTCAACCTCGGCGCGTTTGAAAATATCGCCGTAAGTTTTGCCGCCTTCGGCAGCTGGCACACCATCCCAATCAAGGTCATAGACATTTTCAACGCCTTGAATATACATCGCCAGCCGTTCCAACCCGTAGGTAAGTTCAAGCGGCACCGGATTACATTCAATCCCGCCAACCTGTTGGAAATAGGTGAATTGCGAAATTTCCATGCCATCACACCAGACTTCCCAGCCAAGACCCCATGCGCCAAGCGTTGGTGATTCCCAATCATCTTCGACAAACCGGATATCATGCTTGTCGGGATCAAGCCCGATTGCCTTTAGCGAGTCGAGATATAGCGCCTGCGACTCCGCAGGTGATGGTTTGAAAATCACCTGAAACTGGTAAAAATGCTGCATCCGGTTTGGGTTTTCACCATAGCGCCCATCCGACGGCCGCCGCGATGGCTGAACATAGGCCGCGCGCCAAATATCATCGGGGCCAAGCGCACGAAGCGTTGTTGCCGGGTGAAATGTACCCGCGCCAACCTCCATATCATAGGGCTGCAGGACAACCGCGCCCTGCTTTGCCCAATGGCGTTGTAAATTCAGTATTATCGACTGGAAATCGGTTCTAATTTCGTCGCTTTGTGATGTTGGCATCAGTCACGATTCCTATTGCAAAAGATGCACGGAAATTAGCCGGAAACCGTATCAAAAGGCAAGCTGTTGCTGCCGCTAATAGGGACAGTTTTCCCGATCACAGGTCTCGCCGCTTACCCATGCCCCGCAAATTGTGCATTCCTGCAAATCAACCGATGCGTCATTCGGGTCTTTTTTCGCTGCTCCCGCCGTGTTGCCATTTTTGTCTAATGGCTGATCAGCACGGTTTTTCTGGCGCGCCTCGATAAACCGAAATGCCATCCAGACAAGCCAGATCAGGGCAAAAAGACCAAGGATTTTCGGAAGTGAGAGAACCATTATTCAAGCGTCCTTTAAAGGCGTAATCCGACATGCGTAATGCAACCGGCGTGATGCTGGATTTTGCGGAAAGCCAGCGATTGGTCTGCCAGCAACGGCGAATATGGCGTTATCCTGACATAACCGGTTTGACTTTTACAGCCCGAAACGCGAAAAATAAGCGCGCTCAATCGCAAGATCGGCGGTTTCCTGCACAAGATGGCTGCTCATTGCCGGAAGTCCAAGCGGCAGGAATTTGCGCTTTGGCTCAACAAACATCACATCAGTGTCATCACCAAAACGTTGAAGCAATGTTTGGCGACATTCACCAAGCCCATCAATCAATCCCAATTCAAGCGCACGTTGGCCTGTCCAGAACGCGCCGCTGAATAATTCATCATGCGCGCCTTTCAGCCGTGACCCACGACGCTGTTCGATATGGCTGATAAATTGTTTGTGAATATCGGCCTGCAACCCTTTCAGCCGGTCAATTTCTTCATCGCGTTCAGGCTGAAACGGATCAAGCGTCATTTTGGCCTCGCCAGCGGTGTAAACCCGCCGGTCAATGCCAAGCTTGGCAATGGCTTTATCAAAACCGAAACCGGCCGATATCACCCCAATAGACCCGATCACCGATGCCGGATTGGCATAAATCTCATCGGCTGATGCCGCCAGCCAATAGCCGCCACTCGCCGCCACATCTTCGCAAAACGCCAAAACCGGCACATCGGCGCGGTTGGCAAGGTCACGAATGCGCTGGCCAATCAATGATGATTGCACCGGCGAGCCTCCAGGCGAGTTAATGAGGATGGCGACGGCCTTGGCACGCTTGACCGAAAAGGCCTTTTTCAATTGCGGTTCAACCGATTCAAGCGATAGGCCGCGCCGCCCAAGACTGCCCGATTGCGAGATTACACCGCTTAACCGCACCACCGGCACAACCGACCTGCGGCGTCGCCAAAACATTATTTTGGACAAAAGTCCCATTTCGCCTATTTCCCTTCATCTGGCATCACTGCCAATCACACCCTGCCGATTACGCTATGCCGATCATCCACTGGCAATCACGCCTAGACCCTGCGGGCAGGATGCACCATATACAGACCTTCACCATTCATAATGCGGCTAGCGGCTTCGGTAAAGCTGCCATCATCATTATGCATGATAAGACCGGGTAAAATCGCGCCCGGGCCAGACACCGCCTTGCGCACCTGAATGATCACCCGCCCAGCCGGCACCATTGGCCGCGGCCAAAGCGGGAATTGCAGAATTTCTGAAGCACCCGCCATGGTAAAAAGATGGATCAATTCATCCGCCCGATCAGCCCGGCAAATAAAGCTGATCCGTCCGCGCGGTTTTGCCGCCCAGATTGCCGATTTAACCCAATCACCAAGCGCCAATCCTTCGCCGATATGCGCCAAAGCCCGCCGTTTGTCGCGCGGCCTTGTGCCAGTTGCGTAATGATAGGGCGGGTTACTGACAACATGATCAAAACTGCCCGCCAGAACGGGTGGCATTTTGGCAATATCATCGCGCAGAATACGAAGCCGGTCATCAAAACCATTGGCCGCGACATTTCGTTGTGCCAATGCCGCCATCACCGGATCAATCTCAATCGCGGTGATCTGCACCGCATCAAGCCGCCGTGCCAAACACAGGCTGACCCCGCCAACCCCTGCCCCCATATCCAGAATACGGCCACGATTAACCCCAATCGCCGCCGCCAGAAGCACCGCATCCGTGCCAACGCGAAACCCGCTTTTTGGCTGCATAACCGACACGGTTTTGCCAAGCAAATGATCATGTGTTACCGCCAGATCATCAAGGCCATCAGGCGGTGCGCCATCGCCTGTTTTGGCATCATTCCCGATTGTTGGATCTTGGCTCATGTTTTTGTCACCCCTAACAGGGGCTGGCTCGGCTGGTTTTGCTGCCAGCCGCCGCACAAACTTCCATGATCAATCATCATAAAATTCATTTGCATCCTCAAGCAGCGTTTTTGCCGCCAAAAGCCGTTTCGTTGGCACCATAATCCGGCGCGGAAAAGCCCCAATGCCAGCCTCAAGCGCCGAAATATTTGCATCAAACACATGCGCCTTAATGCCCGCATCACGCAACAGCGCCAGCAAAAATGACAGGCGCACATTATTGGTTGTGCTAACAAGATGTTCCATGAAGCCACATCATGCCGCATTTTTGGCGAATTACCAAGCATTGCAACGACAAAATCCGCCGTGGGCTGGCCTTTTTTCCTTGCTAGTCGGTGATGTGGCATCGTAATGAATGGGAAAGATTTTAGACACGCCATCCATGCGCGCCGCCAATGGTCGGCGCGATGACGCTGTCGCCAAAAAGCCAAACGGCTTTAAATTGCGCAAAAACATATTTCCTTTAGGAAGATGGCAAATCGCCATTTGATAGGTTGAAAGAATGAGTGCTAATCCTGCAATCGAGAATTACGGCGAACTGGTTTCGCTTGACCCGCTGGTCAATCTGCTTGCCGATGATATGAAAGCCGTCAATGCAATGATTTTGCAACGGCTTGCCAGTGACGTGCCGTTGATTCCCGAACTGGCCGGACATTTGATTGCCGCTGGCGGTAAACGCATCCGCCCGATGATAACCCTTGCCGGCGCGCAAATTGCCGGTGGCAGCGCGCATGCTGTGGGGCTGGCAACCGCCGTCGAATTCATCCATTCGGCAACGCTTCTTCATGATGATGTGATTGATGAGTCGAATTTGCGACGTGGCCGCGATACGGCAAATGCGCTTTGGGGAAATGAAGCGTCGGTTCTGGTGGGTGATTTTCTGTTTGCCCGCGCCTTTGAATTGATGGTTGAGGCGGGTGATATTACGGTTCTTGGCCAGCTGGCCAATGCGTCGGCGCGGATTACCGAAGGCGAAATCAAACAAATGACCATCGCTGGCATGCCCGACACGCCGCAAGATGCCTATTTCGATGTGATTACGGGCAAAACCGCGATTTTATTCGCCGCCGCCGCCGCCGCCGGTGCCAAGCTGGCAGGCGCAAATGATGATGATGTTGCGGTGATGCATGATTACGGGCTGCAGCTTGGGCTGGCATTCCAGATCATGGATGATGCAATGGATTATGGCGTCAGCAGCAGCGCGATGGGCAAAAATACCGGCGATGATTTCATTGACCAGAAAATCACCCTTCCGGTCATTCTGGCATGGCAGGATGGCGATGCAAATGACCGCGAATTCTGGCAACGCACAATGGGTGATGGCAATTTTGCCGATGGCGATCTTGCCACCGCGCAGGCCATTCTTGCCAGCCATGATGCCATTGACCGGTCGATTGCGATTGCCGGTGATTATGCCAATGCCGCCATTGCCGCGCTGTCACGCCTGTCATCACCGGGTCAAAGCCAGATGCCCATCATCGCCGCGCTTGCCGCCGCCGCTAGGTTTTCAGCAGCACGGCAAAATTAGGCACCCAATCTATCCTCGCCCAATAATCCGCAGCAAATAAGAGGCATCTGTTCGCGTCATTTTTAAGGCTTATGCACGCCGCGAAGTCGTGCGGCAATATCGGTGGCGCGGTGCCGTGTTTGACGCGCCCAAAGGCTGTTTTCGGCTTCATCAGCCGCCCCCTGCCAATTGCCGCGATTAATCGCCGCGCGCATCCGCCGAAAACCGGCAAGACGCGGTTTCCCAAGATTAAAGGCCATTGAAATAAGCGCAGCCTGCCGCGCCGGTGTAAAGCTGACAAAACATGGATATAAATCTTGGCAAATCTGCAACGCAATGATCAGATCATTGGCAAACAGATAGTCAATTTCATCATCGGCAAGGCCGCGATCGGTAAGCTTGCGCCCAACCGCAATGGTTAATTTACCGCGCGTGTCATAATAGGAAAATTGTCGCCGCCCTTCATGGAGTTGCACCAGATCACGGCTGGCGGCAATAATATTTGACGGAGTTTTACGGGCTGCGGTCATGTGGCTAGCCCATTTTGCTATTCAGGCTGGATTTGATTTGTGGCGCGATTTTTTCCACTGACCGGCCGACAACATAACCACCAAGGCCAATTTGCAGCAGCCCCCATGCCTCGGCCGATAGGCGAAACGCCAAAAGCCCGAATGAATCAGCCATCACCAGAAACAGAAAACACAGCATGGTTAGCGGCCGCCAATTGCGTTGTAACCATGATTGACCGCCAGCTTCGGCCGCAACAAGACGCGCAGCGGTGGCAAGCCGGTCTTCTTCAAAGGCGAGGGCGGCGGAAAACGCATCGGCCTTGACCGCGGCCAATTTCACCCGCGCCGCCTCGCGCGCGCTTGCCGATGTGGCTGCCTCGTCCAAAAGCGCGGCAAGCGGATCAAAAATACGGCCAAGCAAAGCCAGTAATGACAAAGACGTCATAGCGTTCCTTTCTTGAATGATTTGGGCTGTAATGATTTGGGCTTTGATAATTTAGGATTGGGCGGCCAAACCCGCCCGATCAGCCGCCCGCAACAAGCAGAATGCCAATGGCTTGCCAAGCTTGGCCGGCGTCAGACCGACGCCTTGCGGATGATTTCCATCAGCGGCGATTCGATGGTTCCACTTCTTGAACATGATGACACGGTGATGCTTGATTACAGTCAAACCCGCCCGTCACCGCCGGGTATTTTCATTCTTGATGATGGTGTTGGCCTTGTTGCCAAACGCATTGAAATTATTCCCAGCACGACACCGCAAATGCTTCGTATTTCGTCGGAAAATTCGGCCTATAGCAGTTACCAGCGGCGGATTGATGAGGTACATATCATCGGGCGTGTGGTATGGTTTGCGCGTCGCCTATAATGAAGCATTTTAATTAAGCGTTTTGAATTGGGCGTTTTCTTTCTTGCGCATATAGCGCATGTCACATTTTACCAATAAGGGCGATCAGCAAATGGCACGCCAATCCAACCGAAGGCCAAGCAAGAAACGGTCGGCAAAATCGAACCAGATGGCTGGCCGCCTGCCCCGCAATGCGCCGCCAATCGAGGTGACAATCAGCCATATTGGCGGGCGCGGCGATGGCATTGCCAAAGCGCTTTACACCCATAATTACAGCGAAGCCGAACATGATGTATTTGTTCCGGCCAGCCTTCCGGGCGAACGCTTGTTGGTTCAGCCGCTCTCGCTGACGTCACAAGGCATCAAGGCGCGCATTATCGAGCTATATACGCCATCACCCGATCGCCATTCACCGCGCTGCGATGCCTTTCCAGCATGTGGCGGCTGCCGGTTCCAGCATTGGGATGAAACCAAAATCAGCAGCTGGAAAAGCGCCCTTGTTGCCAATTTCCTTGATCGTGCCAAAATCAAGGCTGGCACGATAAGGCCGCTTTACAGCTCGCCGCTAAAAAGCCGAAGACGCGCCAGCTTCCATTTGAAATGTATTGCTGATGGGGCGATTGTTGGTTTTCGCGAACATATGGGTCAACATATTGTCAGCCCTGACGGCTGCGCTGTTCTTCACCCAAACCTGTTGGCTCTGCAAGACGCCTTGCAGGACTTTGCCAGCGCCCATCTTCCCGCTGGCTTTGCCGCAGATGCACATGCCAACCTTCTTGACCGCAGCACCGGCAATGAAAAAGACAGCAATATCTGTCTTTACATTGAGCCAATTTCAGGGGCGCAGCCTTGGAGTCCGGATATGCTTGCCAAATTGGGCGATTGGGCGGCAAGCATAAGATTGGCAAGGCTGTCAGTTACTGATCATGGCAGTCCGATGACGCTTTTCGCCCCTGAGATTCCTGTGGTTCAATTTGGCAAAATCGGCGTTTCACCGCCTCCGGGTGCTTTTCTGCAAGCGACCCGTGATGGCGAGGCTATGTTACAAAATGCCATTGCTGAAATCGCTGGATCAGCGCGCCAGATTGTCGATCTTTTTGCCGGATGCGGCACGCTTAGCCTGCCGCTGCTAGATAATATTACCAATCTTTTGGCGGTCGAACAAAGCGAAGATGCCCTTGCTGCGTTGAAATTTGGCGTTGATGCTGCTGGCATTGGCGGGCGAGTAAAGACCGCCAGCCGCAATTTGTTTGACGCGCCATTAATGCCTGACGAGCTGGAAGGCTTTGACATGGCCATTCTTGACCCGCCGCGAAGCGGCGCTGCTGCACAATGCCAGATGCTGGCGCAATCGGGCATTGCAACAATCGCTATGGTGTCATGCAATCCGGCAAGTTTTGCGCGGGATGCGGCCATTTTGACAGAAAGTGGGTTTCAGCTTGAATGGGTTCAGGTCATTGATCAATTCTCATTCAGCAATCATCTCGAACTGATTGGCGCTTTCCGCCGCTAGCATCAATCGTCATTGGCGGCATCGCAAATCTTGGCCACGGCCGCATTGCCAAATGCCTTTGCCAAAAACGGGTTTGCCAAAAACAATCTTCAAAGCGCATGATATTACGATGATGATCAAGCGATCCATGACCATTCACGGACACCGGACAAGCGTGTCATTGGAACAGCCTTTTTGGGACATGCTGCAAGATATTGCAGCCAGTCGCGGGCAATCGCTTGCCAGCCTTGTGCAAAAGATTGACCGTAAACGTGATGGCGGGCTGTCTTCGGCCTTGCGGCTATTCGTTCTGGCCGAATTAAAAAAAGAAACTGCCGTTGTTAAGACAGATATAAAGCCGCTGGATCACTAGCCTTTTCCGGATTATAAGTCGTTTTGGGATCATAGGTTGTTTTGGGTTAGCATTTTAGTGCCACGGATAAACGAGCCCTGCGCATAGATAGGAAGCATCACATATGCATATCGCAATTCTTTTGGCCGGTCATACCAACAAGGCAATGCCCCAGCGCTTTCATGATTATAATGATATGTTCAGCGATCTTTTTGCCAGCCTTCCGCTTGGCAAAAATTTCCGCTTTACCACATTGGCCGTGGTCGATGACGTGTTTCCGGCGCAAATTGACGATTATGACGGCTATCTTGTTTCGGGTTCCGCCTATGGTGTTTATGACGATGCGCCATTCATTCCAAAATTAATGGATTTTCTGCGCCAGATCTATGCTGCCAAAAAGCCGCTGGCGGGCGTTTGTTTTGGCCATCAGATCATTGCGCATGCGCTTGGCGGTCATGCCCGCAAATGGGATAAGGGCTGGGGTCTTGGTGTCAAGGAACTGGCCTTAACCGACCTTCCGGACTGGATTGAAACAAGCCATGAGAAAATCAATCTGATTCATGTTCATCAAGATCAGGTGACCAGCCTTCCCGATGGGGCGCGGCGCATTGCCAGCGCCGACCATTGCACAAATGCGGCTTTTGTCATTGGAGATGATGTTTTTGCCATTCAGGGTCATCCCGAATTTGACGCTGACTATACCGATGCGCTTTCCAACCTGCTGGTTGATCGAGCCGGTACCGATTGCGTCAATGAAGCGCGTCAATCACTTGCCACACCGCATGATGGCAAATTGGTTGCAAGCTGGATTTTGGCGTTTTTTGCCAAACATGCGCCAACAGGATAATCGCATTTGCGGGTGATCGGCGTAATTTGCGATCTGGCACCAAACCAAAAGGAATAATCGCATGTCACTTGTAATCGGCCTTGATACCGGCGGCACCTACACTGATGCGGCGCTTCTTGATGTCGATCGCGGTGTTGTCTTGGCAACTGGCAAGGCACTGACCACACGCGATGATTTGTCGGTTGGTCTTGGCGGTGCCATTGCCAAAATTCTTGCCGATTTTGACGGCACGCCGGATGATATCAAAATGGTGTCACTGTCAACAACGCTTGCCACCAACGCTGTTGTCGAGGGTGTTGGCGGGCGTGTTGGCCTGTTTTTGATCGGATTTGACGAGGCCGCGCTTGAACGCGCCGATCTGGCGCGCGCCCTTGGACAGGATCCGGTTTATTTCATCAATGGCGGCCATCGCCCCGATGGCGGCATTCAGGCACCATTGGACATTGCCGCGCTAGATGCCGCTGCAAACAAGCTGAAATCCGAGGTTTCGGCCTTTGCGGTTGCTGGTCATTTTGCCACGCGAAACCCGCTTCACGAGACCGAAACCCGCGATTTGCTTCGCGAAATAACCGGCCTTCCCATCACTTGCAGCCATGAATTATCGTCATCGCTTGGCGGGCCACGACGCGCCCTGACCGCGGTGTTGAATGCCCGCCTGATCAATCTTCTGGAACGGCTGATTACCGCCACGCAAAACATTATGTCACAACAAGGCCTGACCTGCCCATTGATGGTGGTCAAGGGTGATGGCTCGCTGCTTCATGCCGATTTTGCCCTGTCGCGTCCGGTTGAAACCGTTTTGTCAGGTCCGGCCGCCAGCCTGTCGGGCGCGGCGTTTCTGGCTGGTGCCAAATCAGCCTTGATTGCCGATATTGGTGGCACCACAACCGATATTGCCTTTTTGCATAATGGCACGCCGCGTTTAAAAAAAGACGGTGCCTTTGTTGGCGGCTGGCAAACCATGGTCGAGGCCGCCGAGATACGAACCTGCGGGCTTGGCGGCGACAGCGAGGTCACGCCAATTTTGCGCGGCAGAACGGGCGGGCTTAGCCTTGGCCCAAGACGGGCAACGCCATTGTCTTTGCTGGCGCTGCGCTGGCCAACATTAAAAGACCATCTTTCGCGCCAGCTTGATCTTGCCGTGCCAATGGCAACAGATGCACGGTTCGTCTTTCCGATCATGCCTGATGGTGTTCCGCAATGGCTTACGCGGTCGGAAATCAGGCTTGCCGAAAAGGCCATTGCCGCTGGCCCCGCACCGGTTGCTGAATTGGCGGCAACGCAATTGGCGCTTGGCGCGGTTGACCGTTTGATCAGCCGCGGGCTTCTTGGCCTGTCCAGCTTTACCCCCACCGATGCGGCGCATGTCACCGGTGCCTTTACCGAATTTGACGATGAGGCCGCCATGCTTGGCGCAAAATTAATGGCCCGCCAGCGCAATGGTGCCGGCATTGCAATTGCGGCAACGCCGCTCGATCTTGCCGAAATGACGCTTGACGAATTGCACCGGCGATCGGCTTTGGCCTTGATGGATGCGGCCTTGGCGCATGAAGGCGGCGGCGAAGCGGCGGTTTCCAGCAACCCGCTGCTCGCACAATCATTTCGCAAAACACCGGCCAGCAACGACCAGCTTGTCTCGGTTGGGGTGAAATTAAATACCGGCCTCATTGCGCTTGGCGCATCGGCCGCCACCCATTATCCGCCAATCGCCAACGTGGTGGGGGTTGCGCTGACGGTTCCTGATCATGCCGATGTTGCTGGCGCGGTTGGCGCAGCGGCCGGATCGGTTCGCCAACGGGTGATGGTGTCTATCACCCAGCCTGCTGAAACAAAATTCCGCATTCATCTTGCTGATGGCCCGATTGATAAATCCAGCCTTGACGACGCGCTTGCCGCCGCACGGATTGCCGCCAAACAGCTTGCCGAAGCACGCGCCAAAAGCGCCGGTGCCACCAAAATTGACCTTCATCTTGAAGAAGATATAAAGCTGGTGCCATTATCATCGAATAAGGATTTGTTTATCGAGGCGCTTATCTATGCCACTGCCGAAGGCCGCGCAACGTAAGGCGCGCTTGCCCACTAAAACAAACGCTGGCGCATCACATCACAATCAGCGGTGAATAATTTATGGTCGCTATAGCGTTTCTTGATGCTTCGAATGGCACCAAGCGGCAAATAATCACGCACCTCATGCCAATGCCAGTCAACCTGAACACGACGCGGAACCACTCATGGCACAGGTCTACCAATCTCCCTTTCGTTGGGACTGGGCACGTCATACAAGGGGTGACTTACCTGTTTGCCAACTGGTGTTGAGAAGTCTAGGCAATAACATTTAAAAAAAGGTTAAGGCCGGGAGATGACCTCACGCGGCACGGCAAAAGAGTCGCAAATGGGCGAGAACAAACAAAAGCTGGGGGCTTAGAAGCAAGGGTTGGTGGGCCCGGCAGGACTCGAACCTGCAACAACACGGTTATGAGCCGTGGGTTCTAACCAATTGAACTACAGGCCCCACCCTTTGGCGGGTTATGACAAGCGCAAGCGCCAGCCCCTTTTTCCCGCAACAGATATATTCACGGCGCGCCCCATCAGGGCATGCCGCATCACCCTAGCTTTCGAGAAAGCTACGCAATTTACGCGACCGTGACGGATGCTTTAGCTTGCGAAGCGCCTTGGCCTCAATTTGCCGGATACGTTCGCGCGTCACGCTAAATTGCTGGCCGACTTCTTCCAGCGTGTGATCAGTATTCATGCCAATGCCAAACCGCATGCGCAAGACGCGTTCTTCACGCGCAGTCAGACTGGCCAGAACCCGCGTTGTGGTTTCGCGCAAATTGGCATGGATGGCGGCGTCAAGCGGCTGAACGGCATTTTTATCTTCGATGAAATCACCAAGATGGCTGTCTTCTTCATCGCCAATTGGGGTTTCAAGGCTGATTGGCTCTTTGGCAATCTTCAAAACCTTGCGCACTTTATCAATCGGCATTGACAGCTTTTCGGCAAGCTCTTCAGGCGTTGGCTCGCGGCCAATTTCATGCAGCATCTGGCGCGAAGTGCGAACCAGCTTATTGATTGTTTCGATCATATGAACCGGAATCCGGATCGTGCGTGCCTGATCGGCAATCGAGCGCGTGATGGCCTGTCTAATCCACCATGTTGCATAGGTCGAAAATTTATAGCCGCGCCGATATTCAAATTTATCAACCGCCTTCATCAGGCCGATATTGCCCTCTTGAATAAGATCGAGGAATTGCAGGCCGCGATTGGTGTATTTCTTGGCAATCGAAATCACCAGCCGCAAATTGGCTTCGACCATTTCGCGTTTGGCGCGCGCTGCTTCGCGCTGGCCACGCTGGATGGTTTGGATCACTTCACGAAATTCGGGAACCGACAGACCAATATCATCGACGACAAGCTTGATCTTGTCGCGCAGTTCGGCAATTTCATCGGCACTATTGGCCAACAGCTTTTTCCATGCCTTGGTGTTATAGCCGGTGCCGGGCCAATCTTCACAAACCTCGCGGCCGTTCCATGCGTCAATCATCTGAACGCGGGTCACGCCATTATCGGTGGCAAGGCGCATCAGGCGACCTTCAATCTGGGTAACATGCCGGTTAAGGGTAAAGACCTGCTCGCTCAAGGCTTCAATCCGGTTCGGGTTGAAAATCACCCCTTCCATCAATTCACACAGCTTGACCTTAATTTCGAAATGCGTGGTTTCGCTTTTTGCGACAAGCGGCTGTTCCTTGGCCATGCGGGCAAGGCGACGATCCTGACTTTTGACAAAGGCCTTGTAGGTTGTGCCAACATCGTCAAGAAGCGCCATCACATCATCACGAACGGCATCTTCCAGCGCGGCAAGCGATAGGTTCAGATCATCATTTTCATCATTATCATTATGCGAATCACGGGTTGATGTATCGGTATCGCTATCGCCGCTTTCATCATCCTCATCTTCGTCATCTTCGTCTTCAATTTCTTCTTCTTCGTCTTCATCATCCTCGAGATCATCATCCGGAATGTCATCGCCAAGCGGGTTGACGGTATTCTGGTCGATCAGCGGGTTGCCATTGATTTTGGCGTAGGTGGCTTCAAGATCGATAATATCGCGAAGCGGGACAACGCCATCGGCGATCTGGTCGCGCCAATGCATCAGGGCGCGAATGGTCAATGGCGATTCACAAATGCCACCAATCATCATTTCACGGCCAGCTTCAATCCGTTTGGCAATGGCGATTTCGCCCTCGCGCGACAACAGCTCGACACTACCCATTTCACGAAGATACATCCGCACCGGATCATCGGTACCCGAAACATCACTATCCGACAGATTGCCGGCGGCGCGGCCTTCTTCGGCGGCTTCGTCATCACTATCGCTTTCGGCGCTATCAACAACCGAAACGCCCATCTCGCTTAGCGATGACATCACATCATCAATCTGTTCTGATGTGTAATCTTCGGCAGGAAGCGCCGCGTTCAACTCGTCATGCGTAACAAAGCCGCGTTCCTTGCCAAGCTTCATCAAGGTTTTGATGGTTTGCTGGGCTGCGTCGAGGCTGGCCGCTTCGGCTGCTTCTGGCGTGTTCTGATCAGGTTCGGCTTGTTTTTTTGCTTTACTGGCCATTTTGTTGCTCATATCCCTGTCCGGCTGTGCACGCAACCAGATGCGCTTGATCCGGTGTTGTTGCATCAAATGTCATTTGCCTGCCATTTCGGCAGAGCCTGTGGGCAAAGGCCCGGTATTATCTATTTTTTTGGGGTGCCGGCCTGCGAAAACAATCCGGACTTACCGCCGACAAGTTGAAGTAATTCATCTAGATGTATCGCGGCTTTGTCATTTGACAATTGGCGCGGATCAAATGGCAGTCTGGCTTTCATGTCATCCCCCGTCACTGCCGCCAATACATCATCTAAATTCAATCCTTTTAGATGATAGTTTATCGCTTCTGCGTCAAGGTCTGGATCGCGGATTACCGCGTCAATAAGTGCTTTTTTCAGGCTTTCGAGTGATTGATCCCCCGAATCGAGCATCGACAAGGCCTCAAAATTGGCAGAAACCAAGGATGGATGCGCCAATAATAATGCCACAACCGCACGATGCCGATTAATCAGCCCTGTTTGCGGTCGAGATGCACGCCGCGGTGCCACCATTGACGATATGCCGCGAATTTGATTACGCATTGCGGCGATTCGGCTTTCGATTTCATCACCATAGGCGCTCCGCACCTGATTATTGCCAATGCTGCGAACATGGCCGCGAACCGCCTGCCAGAATTGCGCCCGCGCCTCGGGCTGGCGAATGTCAAATTCGGCCTGAACCTGTTCCCATAGGCTATCGATAAATGACCGCGCCGTGCCAATCACTTTGCGAAACCCCTCAGGCCCGCTTGCCGCAATCAAATCGTCTGGGTCCTTGCCTTCGGGAAGCACCGCCAACCGTGCCGATCGTCCGGGCTCGAGAAGCGGCAAAATCCGTTCGAGCGCGCGCGTTTGCGCCCGCTGTCCGGCAGCATCGCCGTCAAAACACAAAACCGGTTCATCATGCAATTTCCATAACAGCGCAATCTGTTCGGGCGTCAAGGCGGTGCCAAGCGGTGCCACTGCCGCGGCAGCGCCACTGTGATGAATGGCAATCACATCCATATAGCCTTCAGCAACGACAAGCGGCAGGTTCCGGCGAAGCCCTTCACGCGCCTGAACCCAGCCATAAAGAACGGCTTTTTTCGAAAAAGTCGGCCCCTCGCCCGAATTCAAATATTTTGGCTGGGCATCCCCAAGCGCCCGTGCGCCAAAAGCAATCACCTTGCCTTGTCTGTTTTCGATCGGAAACATGACGCGATCACGAAAATAATCATAAAGACTGCCATCACGATCCGATTTGCGGATGACACCGGCGGCAAGCATATCCTCATCGGAAAAGCCCTTATCCTTTAACGCGGCTCGCAGCCCCATCCGCGGCGAATAGCCGATCCGGTAGGTTTTCACGATCGCCGAATCAAGCCCGCGCTGCTTTAAATAGCGGGTTGCATCGCGGCCATCATCACGCCGCAATGCGGCTTCGAAAAACAAGGTCGTTTCTTCCAGAATATCAAGCGCGGCCTTGCGCTGACGTGATGCGGCCGGGTCTTGTGGCACTGTACGCGGTACGGCCAATCCGGCCATTTCGGCAAGACGTTCAACCGCTTCCATAAATTCCAAACCGTCCATTTCACGAAGAAACGAAATCGCGTCGCCATGAACGCCACACCCAAAACAATGATAAAATCCATCATCGTCAACAACGGAAAAAGACGGGGTTTTTTCGGCATGGAACGGGCATAGACCGCTATGACGGCGGCCTTTGCGGATCAATTTCACCCGCCGCCCGACAACATCAGACAGCGGCACGCGTTGGCGAAGATCTTCGATAAATTCGGGCGGCACCGCCATAATTCAAAGCTCCGCTTGGTTGGTCAGCAAAAGGGGTTCAGTGATGGGGTCACTGTTCGCCAGCAACCATGGGTTACCGATAACATAAACCCGGGCGTCAAAACCACCAAATTTGGGCAAGGCCGATTAATATGGCAGCAGGCAAGCATGATCAGAATGCCGCAAAACTGTACCGAATACCGCAACGAATAACGAGAATCTTCGGCAGGGTCAAAAGACCAATCAGCCTTTTCCCATCAGGGCTGTCTTGACCGCCTGACTGGCAGCCGAAAAATCCATCTGGCCAGCGTAATTGCTTTTCAAAAAGCCCATGACCTGTCCCATATCCTTAACCGATGCTGCGCCTGTCTGTTCGATGGCAGCGGCAATTGCCGCGCTCATTTCATCATCACTTAGCTGGGCTGGCAAAAATTCTTTGATGATGGCAATTTCGGCTTCTTCAGCGGCGGCCAGTTCGGGACGCCCACCATCATTATACATTTTTGCTGATTCGGTGCGTTGCTTGATCATTGTCTGTAACAGGCCAAGGATATCATCATCGCTGATGCCATCAGGATTGCCATTGCCTCTTGCAGCGATGTCACGATCTTTCAGGGCAGCCATGATAAGCCGCATCGTGCCTAGTGCTGCCTGATCTTTATCCTTTAATGCCTGCTTCATTGCTGCTGCAATATTTTCGCGCATGAGAATGTAATCCTTTATGAAACCAATCGAGGTATCGCCCCAACCAAACGTCGCGTTTTTACGCGACTAAAGCAAATGCCGCAAGCCCTCCTGCTTTGGCTTGACCAATGGCGTCTGCTCGGGTAAGACAACAGCCGTTTGGCAAACGTTGGTTTGCTAGCGGGTTTCTTATAACAGGATATGGGATCAAATGGGGCAGAAAATCAAGTCTGGCCAGTACTTTGCTGCGCTTCGCGCCAATCGGGATAACCCGACAGCAGCCCTCGTTCTTGAAGATGGATCTGTCTTCACCGGCTATGGATTCGGTGCCGCCACCACCAATGTTGGCGAAATATGTTTCAACACATCGATGACTGGCTATCAGGAAATTCTGACCGATCCTTCCTATGCCGGACAGATCATCACCTTCACCTTTCCGCATATTGGCAATGTTGGCGCTAATGATCAGGATTTCGAGACCATTACGCCATCCGCCTTGGGATTGATCGTTCGTCAAGCCGTCACCAATCCGGCAAGCTGGCGGGCAACAAGCGATCTTGATAGCTGGCTGAAAACACATAATCTGCCCGGCATTAGCGGCATTGACACGCGCGCGCTAACCCGCCGCATCCGCGATCTTGGCGCACCGCGCGGCGCTTTATGTTACGCGCCTGATGGCAACATTGATGTTGACGCGCTAAAGGCACAGGCCGTCGCATGGCCTGGCCTGAAAAACATGGATCTTGCGGTTGATGTCACCTGTGACAATCCACATGATTGGCACCAGGGAAGCTGGCAGATGGACAAATCAGCTCACCTTGAAACCCCATCCAAATATAAAGTTGTGGCCATGGATTTTGGCTGCAAACACAATATTTTGCGTAGCCTTGAAGACGCCGGCTGTGCGGTTCATGTTGTGCCAGCTAACGCAACAGCTGACGAAATTATGGCTTTGCAACCAGACGGGGTGTTTTTATCAAATGGCCCGGGTGATCCAGCTGCAACCGCCGCTTATGCTGGCCCGCAGATTGCCAAGCTGATTGATCAAAATATGCCGGTTTTTGGCATTTGTATTGGTCATCAGCTTATGGCCCTGGCGCTTGGTGCCAAAACCCACAAAATGGACCGTGGCCATCGCGGTGCCAATCATCCGGTCAAAGACCTTGCCACTGGCAAGATCGAGATCACCAGCCAGAATCATGGGTTTGTGGTCGATCCAGACAGCCTGCCTGCCGAATTGGAAGTGTCGCATATTTCGCTGTTCGATCAATCGGTCGAAGGGCTGCGCCATACCAGCAAACCTGCCTTTTGTGTTCAATATCACCCCGAATCATCACCCGGACCACATGATTCGCGGTATCTGTTTGAACGATTTATCGACCTGATGGAAAAAACGAAAGCTTAAGATATGCCGCGCCGCAACGATATTAAATCTATTCTCATTATCGGCGCCGGCCCCATTATTATCGGGCAGGCCTGCGAATTCGACTATTCTGGCGCACAGGCCTGTAAGGCACTGAAGGCCGATGGCTATCACATCATTCTGGTCAATTCCAATCCAGCAACGATCATGACTGATCCGGACATGGCCGATGCCACCTATATCGAGCCAATCACCCCGGGCACCGTTGCCAAAATCATCGAAGCCGAGCGCCCCGATGCGCTGTTGCCGACAATGGGCGGCCAAACCGCGCTGAATACCGCGCTTTCACTTTATAATGACGGCACTTTGGAAAAATACGGCGTTGAAATGATTGGCGCCCGAACTGCCTCAATCGAAATGGCCGAAGACCGCGAATTATTCCGTCTGGCGATGGAACGGATCGGGCTTGAATGCGCCCGCGCCAGCACGGTCAATAATTTCGCCGATGCGCTGGCTGCCCTTGATAAAGTTGGTTTGCCAGCGATTATTCGCCCATCTTTCACCCTTGGTGGTGAAGGTGGCGGTATTGCTTATAACCGCGCCGAATTTGAAACCATCGTTGGCAATGGTCTTCGCCTGTCGCCAGTGTCAGAAGTGCTGATCGAAGAATCGCTTCTTGGCTGGAAAGAATTTGAGATGGAGGTTGTGCGCGACACGACCGATAATTGCATCATCATCTGTTCAATCGAAAATATTGATCCGATGGGTGTCCATACAGGCGATTCAGTTACCGTTGCCCCTGCCCTGACCCTGACCGACAAGGAATATCAGGTGCTTCGTGATGCGTCATTGGCGGTGCTTCGTGAAATTGGCGTCGATACTGGCGGGTCAAATGTGCAATTTGCCGTTTGCCCAAACACCGGCCGTGTCATTGTGATCGAGATGAACCCGCGCGTCAGCCGTTCATCAGCGCTTGCCTCAAAAGCAACCGGTTTTCCGATTGCCAAAGTCGCTGCCAAATTGGCGGTTGGATATCGGCTTGACGAGCTGGTCAATGACATTACCGGCGTCACCCCGGCCAGTTTTGAGCCAACCATTGACTATGTTGTGACCAAAATCCCGCGCTTTACCTTTGAAAAATTTGCCGGTGCCGAACAGAATCTTTCGACCTCGATGAAGTCGGTTGGCGAGGCCATGGCGGTTGGCCGGTCATTTGAAGAAAGTCTGCAAAAAGCGCTTCGCTCGATGGAAATTGGCCTAACCGGTTTGAATAATGTCGATATGCCGGCACCTGATAGCGCGCTTGGCGAAGACCCGCTTCGCGGCTGGCTTGGCGAGCTGGTTCCAAACCGGATTTTACGCATTGCGATGGCATTGCGAAGCGGCATGTCAATTGCCGAAGTGCATAGCGCAACAAGCTGGGATATCTGGTTTCTGGAGCGGATTGCAGCCATCATTGAGGCTGAAAACGCCGTCATTGATAATGGTTTGCCAGATGATGCGGTATCGCTTCGCCATCTGAAATCACTTGGCTTTGCCGATAGCCGCCTTGCCGAGCTTGCCAATCTTGATGATGCCACCGTTCGGGCGATGCGCGTAACCGCAGGGGTCAAACCTGTCTATAAGCGGATTGATACTTGCGCTGCCGAATTTGCATCTGATACCGCCTATATGTATTCAACCTATGAAGTCACCGATCAGGCCGAATGCGAATCTGACCCAAGCGACCGGAAAAAAATTGTCATCCTTGGCGGCGGGCCAAACCGGATTGGTCAGGGAATCGAATTTGACTATTGCTGTGTTCATGCTTGCTATGCGCTGTCCGAGGCAGGCTATGAAACCATCATGATCAATTGTAACCCGGAAACGGTTTCAACCGATTATGACACGTCCGACCGGCTGTATTTTGAGCCTTTGACCGACGAAGATGTGATTTCGGTTATCAAGCGCGAGGGCGAAAATGGCGATTTGCGCGGTGTGATCGTCCAGCTTGGTGGGCAAACACCGCTGAAAATCGCTGCCGCCTTGGAAGCCGAAGGGATCCCCATCCTTGGCACCAGCCCGGATGCAATCGACCTTGCCGAAGACCGTGAACGTTTTCAAAAACTATTGCAAAAGCTGGACCTGTTGCAGCCCGAAAATGGCATCGCCCATTCGGCTGAAGAAGCCCGCGCAATTGTTGACCGTATTGGCCTGCCGGTTGTCATCCGGCCATCCTATGTTCTTGGTGGGCGGGCGATGGAAGTCGTTCACCAGATCACCGACCTTGAACGCTATATGCGTGATGCCGTTGTTGTATCGGGAACCAACCCTGTCTTGATTGACCGTTTTCTCAACAATGCTATCGAAGTTGATGTCGATGCGCTATGCGATGGTACTGATGTCTATATTGGTGGCATCATGGAACATATCGAAGAAGCTGGTATTCATTCCGGCGATTCGGCTTGTTCGTTACCGCCACAGCATTTGTCTGACGAAATTCTTGCTGAAATCCGCCGCCAAACCTCCGCGCTTGCCTTTGCTTTGAATGTTGTCGGTTTGATGAATATCCAATTCGCCATCCGCGAAGATAAAATCTATCTTCTTGAGGTGAATCCGCGCGGCAGCCGCACGGTGCCGTTTGTGGCGAAAACCACCGGCGTTCCGCTTGCCAAAATCGCCTCACGCGTGATGGCTGGTGAAAAGCTGGCAAGCTTTAATCTCAAGGATCTTGATTTGCCGCATGTCGCTGTGAAAGAAGCGGTTTTCCCATTTGCCCGCTTCCCCGGTGTTGATGTGTTCCTTGGCCCTGAAATGAAATCAACGGGCGAGGTCATGGGCATTGACCGCAGCTTTGGCGCGGCATTTGCCAAAAGTCAGCAAGGGGCCGGTGTTGATTTGCCGCTATCAGGCACTGTCTTTATTTCGGTCAAGGATGAAGACAAACAAGCCTTTGTCGAAATTTGCCAAAACCTTGTCGAAGACGGCTTTAAGATTCTGGCAACCGGCGGTACTACCGATGCTTTGAACGCGGCAGGGGTTCCGGCAACACGGATCAATAAGGTGATGGAAGGCAGGCCACATGCTGTTGATGCGATGCTGTCTGGCGAAATTCAGCTTGTTTTCAACACCGCCAAGGGTGCTGGGGCTATCAAGGATTCCTTCTCGCTTCGGCATAATGCCCTCACCAATAAAATCCCCTATTACACAACGGTTTCAGGAAGCCGCGCCGCGGCTGAAGCCATTCGCGCCCTTCGTCAAGGACAGCTTGGTGTTCGCACCTTGCAGGATTATCTTGCAGATATTAAGCGTTAACCGTTAACCTACGGTAATACTATTGGGTAACGCCGCTTCGCGGCTCGCGTAAATGGATTTGTAAAACGATGGAAAAAATACCTTTCACCCCACAGGGGCTGGATGTCATTAAAGAAGAGCTTGCGCATCTCAAAGGCACCGAGCGTCAGGCAGTGATTAATGCCATTGCCGTTGCCCGCGAACATGGTGATCTGTCGGAAAACGCCGAATATCACGCTGCGCGTGAAAAACAGTCATTCATCGAAGGGCGTATTTCCGAGCTTGAAGATGTGACAAGCCGCGCCGAAGTTATCGATGCCGATAAGTTAAATGGCGAAAAAGTGACATTCGGCACAAGCGTTGGTGTTGTTGACGAAGAAACCGACGAAGAAGCGCTTTATCATATTGTCGGGCCTTACGAGACCGATATTTCCAAACGCATGATTTCAACATCATCACCTATTGCGCGGGCCGTCATTGGCAAAAGCGTTGGTGACTCGGTTGAGGTGCAAACCCCGGGCGGCGTGCGGTCTTATGAGATATTGTCAATCGCCTTGTTTGACATCACCAAGGTTTAGGAAAATCAACCAAGCTTGAGCAAAACCGAACTAGGCTTGGCGGTTGCTAGGTTTGGCAGTCTCTAGGTTTGGCTGATTGGCACGCCAACAAGCTGTTTTGCCGACCGGATCGACAAGGCGGTTTTCACATGGCTGACATTTTTTGCTGGTGTCAGATGGCTGGTCAGGAATTTCTGGAAATCATCCCAATCATGCGCAACGATTTTCAATAGAAAATCGGTTTCGCCCATCAGCATATGGCATTCGCGCACTTGCGGCCATGTCGATACCAGCGTTTCAAAATCCTGCAAATCGGTTTCGGCCTGGCTGGTCAGCCCGACAAAGGCAAATACCTGAACGCTATAGCCAAGCGCGTCCGAATCAATGTCGGCATGATAGCCTTTGATAATACCCGCATCTTCCAGCGCGCGAACCCGCCGAAGGCATGGCGGTGCCGAAATACCGGCATTTTTGGCAAGATCGACATTCGTCATGCGTCCATGATCTTGCAAATCATGCAAAATTTGTCGATCAACCGAGTCCAGTTTGATTTTTTCAGCCATAAATACAGCGCCAGCAGTGATAAAGCGTTACGTTACGGCCTGCATAATAGACGCGCCAGACATCATTCGACAAGCGATATTGCGTAATATTATTGCCTGAAGACCGCGCTCAAGTTACTTATAGTTATCAACCCAACCAAGATGGAGACATCGCCTTGCCCACATCCATCCCTTTGCCCCCTTTGGGCAAAACCGCCGAAACCAATGGTAAAAAACCCCAGATTTGGGTGATTAGCGATGGCACGGCAGGCATGCGGCTGCAGGCAATTGCGCTTGGCGAGGCGTTGATCGCCACCGACATAACAAACCAGACCAGCCTTGCCGATATCGTCATCAAACCGTCTTGGTGGCTTCGGCATTTGCCGCGGCTTGTTCCTTTCCTGCCAAAGGCATTGTTATCACCATGGCTTGGGTCAATTGGGGGTCGGCTAAACAAGGACAAACCGGCAATTATCATCACTTGTGGTCGGCGCATGGCGGGAACGTCGATTGCGCTTAACCGGCTTTCAAAGGCATATGCGGTTGGCACCCGTACAATCCATATTCAAGATCCGCGCTTGCCGCCGCATTATTTTGATATTTTGATCGTGCCCAAACATGATCCGGCACGCGGCGCAAATGTTGTGACAAGCCTAGCATCGTTAAACCGTCTTGATATGTCCAAGATCGCCGATGCGGCAAGTCAGCTTAATGAGAAATGGCGCGCCCTTCCCGCGCCGCGCGTGGCGGTGCTGCTTGGCGGAACCAACCGGCGCTATGGGGTTTCGGCGATGATGGCAAAGGACATGGCAAAACGGCTTGCCGATTTTGCCACCAAAACAGGGGCTAGCCTTGCGCTCATCCCATCACGGCGCACACCTGCTAATCTTGTGACCCAGCTTACTGCCGCGCTTGGGTCATTGCCCTATGCAGTCATGGATCAGGCCGAAAACAATCCCTATCCGGGAATTTTGGGGCTCGTTGATGCGGTGATTGTTACATCTGATTCGGTCAATATGATTTCTGAGGCGACAATCACCGGCCTGCCAGTTCTGATTGCCGAATGGCAAAGCGAGACCGGTCGGATTGGCGCGTTTCATGATGCGATGATGGCAGCGGGGCATATTGCTCCAATGCGCGACCAGCTTCCGCAAGACGGCTTTACCCCGCTTGTTGAAATGCCCGCGATTGTAAAATCGGTTTTGGCGCGGCTTAACAGCTAAAGTGCCGTCATCCGCGCCAAAGGTAATTGGTGAAATAAAAAGTAATCAGTGAAATAATTTGCGGCCATCATTGGGGAACATCCCATCATAAAGACCGGCAACCTGTTCACCATATCCGTTATAGATTTGCGTTCTTACATTCTTATTACTACCAAGCAGCCGTTCGGTTTTTTGCGACCAACGCGGATGCGGCACATCGGGATTCACATTCGCCCAAAATCCATATTCATTCCCATTCAACTGTTCCCAAAAAGACACGGGCTGTTTGTCGGTAAAGGTAAAGCGCGTAATTGATTTGACCGATTTAAATCCATATTTCCACGGTGTCACCAACCGGATTGGCGCACCGTTCTGCGCTGGCATTGGCTTGCCGTAAATGCCGGTTGCCAAAAAGGCCAGTTCATTTGTGGCTTCGGCAAGGGTTAGCCCCTCAACATAGGGCCATGGATACCAGCTTTGCTTTTGCCCGGGGGCAATTGATGGGTCAAGGAAGGTTTCCATTTGCAAATATTTGGCTTCGGGCTTTGGCTTTGCCAGTTTGACCAAATTGGCCAATGGTACCCCGCTCCACGGCACCGCCATCGCCCATGCCTCAACACAGCGATGCCGGTAAAGGCGTTCTTCCAACCCGCCTGCCTTGGCAATCAAATCTTCGGCATCAAGCTGCATTTCAGTTTCAACCAAGCCGTCAATTGTGACCATCCATGGATCGGTAACCAGCTTTTGCGCCCGTTTCCAGATATTCTTTGATGATCCAAATTCATAGAAATTCGTATAGGTTGTTGCATCATCTTCGGGTGTAATATCGCGGTCTAGCCGATAGGCCATATTGCGCGGCGCTGGATATCCTTCGATGGCAGCAACCGCCGCCGCCGCAAACCCGCCAACACCAGTCAAGGCCGTCGTTAGTCCAAGACCGGCAAAGCCTGCAGCGCGAAGCCATTCTCGGCGGTTGAGGTAGATATGTTCAGATGTTGCATCGGCTTCAGCCATAGCCCAGCTTGGGCGTTTTTTGATCAGCATTAGCTATCTCCTTCGGCGATAAGGCTTTGGTGATCTCTATGTCTACCGGGTCAATATGGCAAAGATGCGGCATAATCTTGCGGCACCTGCGCCGATCGTGACATCAGATATCTCACGACAGGCTGGCGGTTACTTTCGCAATTCTTTGCATCGCATCGGCCAAAACATCATCCGCCGCGGCATATGAGATTCGGAAATAGGGCGACAGACCAAACGCAACTCCCGGCACCACCGCCACTTCACCCGCCTCAAGAAGATAGCTGACAAAATCGCTATCGCTTTCGATAATTTTACCATCAGGCCGCTTTTTCCCGATCAATTTGGCAATCGAGGGATAGACATAAAAAGCCCCATCGGGAAGCGGGCAATCAATCCCGTCAATTTTGTTCAGCGCTTCACAAACAAGCTGGCGACGACGGGCAAAGGCAGCGCGGTTTTCAGCCATGAAATCCAACGGCCCGTCCAGTGCGGCAATCGCCGCATATTGTGCCATCGAATTCGGACTTGATGTTGATTGCGATTGCACCTTTGCCATTGCCTTGATCAATGGCACCGGCCCACTGCCATAGCCAATACGCCAGCCAGTCATGCAATAGGATTTTGACACGCCATTGACGGTTAGAATACGGTCTTGCAGATCGGGCGCAATCGTTGCCATGGTCGCAAATTTGAAATCGTCATAAACCAGATGTTCATAGATATCGTCACTGATCAAATGCAATTGCGGGTGGCGGCGCATGACCGCGGCAAACGCCATCAAATCATCCGCATCATAGCCAACCCCGCCCGGGTTTGACGGGCTGTTCAGGATAAGCCATTTGCTATTTGGCGTGATGGCCGCTTCCAGATCTTCGGCGCTAATCTTCATGGGATTGGCACCGCTTCCCCTTACAAAGACCGGTTTTGCCTCGCAAATTTCGACAATGCCGGCAAAGCTAACCCAGTAAGGTGTTGGAATAATCACTTCATCGCTTGGGTTCAGACTGGCCATTAGCGCGTTAAACAAAACCTGCTTGCCACCGGTGCTTACCGTAATCATATCCGCTGTACAGGTAACGTTGTTTTCACGCGCAAATTTGCGGCAGATCGCTTGCTTCAATTCGGGGATACCGTCAACTTGCGTATATTTTGTTTTGCCTGCTTTCATCGCCGCATTCGCAGCATCTTTGATATGCTGCGGCGTATCAAAATCAGGCTCACCAGCAGCAAGCCCAATTACCTTGCGGCCTGCAGCTTTCATATTCAATGCCATGTCGGTAATCGACACGGTTGGTGATGGCGCGATGCGGTTTAGCCTGTCCGAAATAAGGCCCATTGATCCGGTCTCCTTTTCCCTTTGAAATTTATGGGGTGCTTTGTGGTTTAGGACAAGTGCTTTTCGCCGCGCCCCCTTTCTTCTTTGGGCGAACATGCCTATCTTAGGGGCATGAACGAAACCAGTAACGACAATTTGATCATCACCCGATCAAGCGGCCCGGCAAATTTTGACCTAACCTCAGAATTTAAACCGGCTGGTGATCAGCCAACTGCGATTGCCGAATTGATCGAAGGCATTCAAACGGGTGAACGCGATCAGGTTCTGCTTGGGGTGACAGGATCAGGCAAAACCTTTACCGCCGCGCATGTCATCCAGCAGATCAAACGGCCAACGCTGATTCTAGCGCCAAACAAAACATTGGCCGCCCAGCTCTATGGCGAGATGAAGTCGTTATTCCCCAATAATGCTGTCGAATATTTCGTTTCCTATTATGATTATTACCAGCCCGAAGCCTATGTGCCGCGATCCGATACCTATATCGAAAAAGAATCGTCAATCAATGAACAGATTGACCGGATGCGCCATTCGGCAACCCGCGCCCTTCTTGAACGTGACGATGTTATCATTGTCGCGTCGGTATCATGTATCTATGGCATTGGTTCGGTTGAAACCTATTCCAGCATGACGATGAAATTGAGTGCTGGTGAAACGGTCTCACGACAAGATTTGCTGCGCCAGCTGACCGAGCTTCAATATCGCCGCAATGATACAAATTTTGTGCGTGGCGCATTTCGGGTTCGCGGTGACTCGGTTGAATTATTTCCGGCGCATCTTGAAGATAGCGCCTGGCGCATTTCGCTTTTTGGCGATGAGATCGAAGCCATTTTTGAATTTGACCCGCTAACTGGTTCGAAAAATGCGAAACTGGACAGCATCACAATTTTCGCCAATTCGCATTATGTGACGCCGCGGCCAACCTTGCAGCAGGCCTGCAAGCAGATCAAACAGGAACTCAAAAGCCGCATTGCCGAATTCACCGCCAATAACCAGCTTCTCGAAGCCCAGCGTATCGAACAACGCACGCAATTTGATGTTGAGATGATTGAGGCGACGGGCGCTTGTGCCGGAATTGAAAATTATTCGCGCTATCTTTCTGGTCGTGGGCCGGGCGAACCACCGCCAACGCTGTTTGAATATCTGCCAGAAAATGCACTTTTGATCATTGATGAAAGCCATGTCACCGTTCCCCAGCTTGGCGCGATGTATAAGGGCGATTTTGCGCGCAAATCAACCTTGTCAAATTATGGCTTTAGGTTGCCATCATGCCTTGATAACCGGCCTTTGAAATTCGAAGAATGGGAAGGATTCAGGCCACAAACCATTTTTGTTTCGGCCACCCCGGGCAAATGGGAGCTAGAGCGAACCGGCGGTGTCTTTAGTGAACAGGTGGTGCGGCCAACAGGATTGATTGATCCAGATTGTATTGTTCGGCCAACGGTCAATCAGGTTGATGATATCATTGCCGAATGCCGTGACGTTGCCGCCAAGGGTCAGCGCGCGCTCATTACGACCCTGACCAAAAAAATGGCCGAAGCCTTGTCCGAATATATGTATGAATCAGGGTTACGTGTTCGCTACCTCCATTCAGACATTGATACGCTTGAACGGATCGAAATCATGCGCGATCTGCGCCTTGGCGTATTTGATGTGCTGATCGGCATTAACCTGCTTCGTGAGGGGCTTGATATCCCCGAATGTTCGCTTGTCGGTATTCTGGACGCTGATAAGGAAGGCTATCTTCGGTCGCGAACGTCACTTATCCAGACCATCGGGCGCGCCGCGCGAAATCTTGATGGCCGTGTTATCCTTTACGGCGACCGCGTGACCGATTCAATGCAATATGCGCTGGATGAAACCAACCGGCGGCGCGAGCGCCAAACAGCCTATAACAAAGCCCATGGCATTACGCCTGAATCGGTTCGCAAAGACATCGCTGATGTTCTGGATTCGGTTTATGAACGTGGTGACCATCTAACGCCGCAAGCGGGTGCCAAATCAGGCGATCTGATCGGCAGCAATTTCAAAACCGTGCTTGCTGATCTTGAAACCAATATGAAAGCCGCTGCGGCCAATCTTGAATTTGAGGAAGCGGCACGATTGCGCGATGAAATTCGCCGCATGGAAGCCGCCCAGCTTGGTCTGTTTGAACCCGGGGTTCCATCCGCCATTGCCGAAAGGCATGGGTTTCCTGCTGGCACCCCCGGCGCGCCAATTAAAAAGCGTGGACGGCGGCGCTAAAGCTGATAAAAGCCAAAGAACCAAGGTGTCACACCGCTTTGCGCCAATTGCAAAAATCACTGTAAAACAGCGGCTAATCGCCAGTGGTTTTGCACAAGTTCTGCAAAAATGCCTTGATTCGGTTAGGTGGCTTTAGAATTTACGCCGATTGAACGTCTTTTTGCCCTTGAAATATATTAACTATCTGTATTAATGACATTTTAATTTTATGCCTATTTTTTAGGCAAAGGGTAATTTGTCTTAGAAAAACAGTACGCCATAAAAAAATTTAGGGGTTTTTCCACAGGTTTATCCACAGCAATCGGGGAAAACAATTTCAACCTTTTCCGAAGATGAAATCTAGCTGATTCGCAAATTCCGCATTTGCGCCGCAAGGCAGCAACCATATCCTTGTATTCCGGCGCAAATCATCGATCGGTCACTAATGAATCGAGGTCGAGGATCATTGGCATGATTTGAAAATCGCCACATTTCCGACTGCGGCAATGACTTTGCTTGGGAAATTTTTTATACTGCTATTCGTGTCGGGACGCGCACCAAACCGCCGTCAAGAATTCGGCAATCATAAGCCAGCAAACAACGCCAGAACCGCGGCCAAACCCCATTAGGTGAGACATAAAGTGGAAGACGCACCAAACATGCCGCCAAATTTGAAACGCGGTATTGCCTATTTGAAAACCGAGCTTAAGACCTTGCCAAGTCAGCCCGGGGTTTACCGTATGCAAAATGCGGCTGGCGAGGTGCTTTATGTTGGCAAGGCGCGCAATCTTGTTCGCCGCGTCACAAACTATACCCAGCCAAATCGCCTATCCAACCGGATCATGCGCATGGTTGGCGAAACCCAAAAATTAGAAGTCATTGTCACAAAATCCGAAATCGAAGCGCTGCTGCTTGAATCAAATCTGATCAAGAAAATGCAGCCACGATATAATATCCTGCTTCGTGACGATAAAAGCCTGCCGCAAATTCTGCTAACCGACGATCATGAATTTGGCCAATTGACCAAACATCGTGGCCGGAAAAACCGCAAAGGCGATTATTTCGGGCCATTTGCCTCGGCCGGATCGGTCAACCGCACCGTGGCCGACCTTGCCCGCGCCTTTATGCTTCGCACCTGTTCTGACAATGTGTTTGCAAGTCGCACGCGCCCCTGTTTGCAATATCAGATCAAACGTTGCTCGGGGCCTTGTGTCGGGCTTGTTAGCCGCGAAGATTACGCCAAGCAAATGGCGCAAGCCCGCCGTTTCCTAAATGGCGAATCCGCCAATGTGCAGCGTGAATATGCCGCCCGCATGCATGCGGCGGCTGAAACGCTGGAGTTTGAAACGGCGGCGATCTGGCGCAACCGCATTCGCGCCTTGACCGGTATTCAGGCCAATCAAGACATCAATCTACCAACTGTCAGTGATGCTGATATCATCGCTGCGGCGCGAAGTGGCGAGCGAAGCTGCATTCAGATTTTCTTTATCCGTGGCGGATCAAATTATGGCAACCGGTCCTATTTTCTGACGCATCTTGCTGATACCCCAGCCCATGAGGTGATTGGTGCCTTTATCGGCCAATTTTATGAAGATAAAGAACCGCCTGCCGAAATCATGCTTAGCGAAATGCCCGAAGATCACCGCCTGTTAAGCGAGGCATTGACCCGTAATGCAGGCCATAAGGTCACGCTTAGCTGTCCAGTGCGCGGCAATCGGCGCAAAGTCACAACAATGGCGCTTAAAAATGCCGAAGAAGCACTTTCCCGCCATCTTGCCAACGCATCATCGCAACGCCGTCTTTTGCGCGAACTGGCAGTGGCGCTTGATCTGGGTGAACCACCAACGCGCATTGAAATTTATGATAATTCGCATATTCAAGGCAAACATGCGGTTGGCGGCATGGTTGTTGCGGGGCCAGAAGGTTTCGAAAAGGGCGCCTATCGCCGCTTTAACATCAAGGATGAAGGCAAATTTGCAACGGCCATTGGTGATGATTTTGCCATGATGCGGCAGGTGATCCATCGGCGATTTTCACGCGCCTTGAAAGAAGATGCCGACCGGCAGTCGGGCAATTGGCCTGATTTGCTGTTGATTGATGGCGGCGTTGGCCAGCTATCGGCCGTGCATGAGGCGCTCGATGATCTTGGACTTGTTGATCTAAACGTCGTTGCCATTTCAAAAGGGCCTGACCGGCATGCCGGACGCGAACAATTTCATATCCGTGGCCGCGCCAGCTTTACCCTTGCACCCGACAGCGCAGCAATGCATTTTCTGCAACGGCTTCGTGACGAATCACATCGCTATGCCATCGGCACGCATCGCGCCAAACGAACCAAGACCGAATTCACCAATCCGTTAGACGCGGTTCCGGGCATTGGGCCAAAACGCAAAAAGGCACTTTTGGCGCATTTTGGCTCGGCGCGCGCGGTTTCTGCCGCTGGGCTTAGCGATTTAGAAGCGGTTGAGGGAATTTCGAAAAAATATGCTCAACAAATCTATGATTGGTTCTATAGTGGCTCTTAGATAGTCCAGTTGGTTCACCTGAACCGTCTTTAAGGGCTAAATTATAAACAAGGCTTTTCGCAAAGGATCGCAGGCGCATTCATGTTTACACTTGCTTCGCTTCCAAATTGGATGACCGTTATGCGCATTGCCATCACGCCGCTGATTGCGGTTTTGATCTGGAGTGACGTCGCGCCATTCTATTACCAATTGGCGCTGTATCTCTATACAATCGCCAGCGTCACCGATTATGTTGACGGCTATATTGCGCGGCGGCTTAAAGTTGAATCGCCGTTTGGCGAGATGTTGGATCCCATCGCCGATAAATTGCTGATCGCGGCGGTATTGCTGGCGCTTGCCAGTGTGCAAACAAGTGGATGGCTGTTTTTGGTACCAGCTTTGATAATTCTCATTCGTGAATTTATGATTTCGGGATTGCGCGAATATCTGGCGAAACAAAATGTATCAGCACCCGTCACCAAGCTTGCTAAATGGAAAACAACCGCGCAGATTCTGGCGCTTGGCTTTTTGATGGGTGCGCCGGGCTTTCCGGGCTTTCCTTTCGCGCATGAGATTGGGCTAATCCTTTTATGGATTGCCGCAATTCTGACCGTGCAGACAGGGTCAGGCTATGTCAGGGGTGCCTTGGGGCATGTAAATAGTCTTCGCTAGGCTGCATCATTACCGCAAAATCACGATTAGGCCTTGATTGGCCGCATTGGCTGTTGAATCATAGCAAGGCAAAAATTGGCAGCTTCGTGATTACCGACTGCCCAACAATCATAAATGAGACCATAGATAATGAAAATTATGTATTTTGCATGGCTAAAGGAACATACCGGCTGTTCATTTGAGGATATGCCGATCCCAGATGGCGTTGATACTGTTGGCGCCCTGATCCCGCATATCACATGTAAATCAGCTGGTCATAAAACCGCTTTACAAAATCTTGATGCGGTTCGGGTTGCGGTCAACCGTGTTTATGGTGACCTTGCCACGCCGATTGGCGATCGTGACGAAGTTGCCTTTTTCCCGCCCGTTACCGGCGGCTAAGAAAAAGCCACCAACCGCATGCGGTTCGTGGCTTTTGCAATCTTCAGATCATTTCGGACGTTGGATCAATTAGGCGTGAACCAATGCGCTATAGCCTTCAACCATTTTGCGGCAAATTTCACCCGGGGTGAATTGATAGTCACCGATTCTGGAAACCGGCGTAACCTCGGCTGCTGTGCCGGTTAAAAAACATTCCCGCATCGCGCCTAACTCATCTGGCTTAATGTGCCGTTCGACCACTTCAATTTGCATTGATTTGGCCATCGAAATCACGCTTTGGCGCGTGATGCCATTCAAGAAACAATCGGCAATCGGTGTATGAAGCGTGCCGGCATCATCAACAAAAAACACATTGGCGCCGGTAGCTTCGGCAACATAGCCGCGATAATCCATCATCAATGCATCTTGAAAGCCCTTGCGCTCAGCCTCATGTTTCGACAGCGTGCAAATCATATAAAGACCGGCTGCCTTGGCATGAACCGGTGCTGATTCGGGCGATGGCCGTTTCCAGCTCGCAATATCAAGCGTAATGCCCTTCATTTTGGTTTCAGGGTCAAAATAGCTTGGCCATTCCCATGCAGCAATCGCCAGATGCGCGGTTGTTTGCTGCGCCGAAATCGCCATCATTTCGGAACCGCGCCAACAATAGGCCCGCACATAACCATCAACAATGTTATTGGCTTCGATAACCGCCTGTTTGGCAGCATCCACCGCATCATCTGAAATCGGCAGATCAAAATCCAACAATTTGCTTGATTGGCGGAGCCGAACCGTATGTTCGCGCCCTTTGAAGATTTTACCGGCATAGACGCGCTCGCCTTCGAACACCAGACTGGCATAATGCAGCCCGTGACTTAACGTATGCGCTTTTGCGTCACGCCATGGCACAATTTCGCCATCCATCCAAATGCTACCATCGCGATCATCAAACGGAATCAATGCCATATCCTGCTCTCCCTAAAAACAGCCAAAGCGTTTATCTCACGAATTTAAATGGTTCCATTTCGGCCATTTCATGCTAAAGACTAGATGTCTTTTTTACCACTTACATTCTATATTGGTCAACATGGCTGACGTAAAACCAATTGGCAAGGCTCTTTTTCTCCGCGAAGAAGAATTGCGCCGCGGCATTGAATTAATGTTTTTCGCTTACCGCGATTTCACCGGTGAAGCCGACTCGATTCTTGCTGAACAGAATATGGGGCGTGCGCATCATCGGGCAATCTATTTTATTGGTCGCAATCCCGGAATCACGGTTAGTGATCTTTTGACCATCCTTTGCATCACCAAACAAAGCTTGTCGCGTGTTCTGTCTGGGTTAATGCAAGATGGCTATGTCACGCAAAAACCGGGGGCAACTGATCGCCGCCAGCGTTTGCTATATCTTACCGAAACCGGCATCGCGCTTGAATCACGCCTAACCTCGTTGCAGGGGCGCCGTTTTGCCGCTGCCTATCGTGAAGCCGGTGTTGATGCAGTTGATGGCTTCCAACGGGTATTGCGAGGATTACTCGACAGCGATACGATTGACCAGATCGCCCAGCAAGACCAGGCAAGTGACATCTGATTACGATTATTGCGCCAGTCGAATCGAAATGACCAGAATTGCGCTAAATTGGATTGCGCTAAATTGAATTGACTTGAAATTGAGTTGAATTGACGAGCTTTAAATTCACTTAACCCAGCATTCAATCATAGAGGGGCTTTATGTCAGAGCATCACATCCTTGTCATCGATGATGATGAACGGCTTCGCATTCTGCTTCGCCGGTTTCTTGAAGAAAGCGGCTTTCGCGTCACTGATGCTGGCAATGCCAGCGAAGCGCGCAAAATTCTGCAAGGCGTTGCCTTCGATCTTTTGGTTGTCGATATCATGATGCCCGGTGAAACAGGGCTTGAATTTCTGGCTGATATTCGCAAAGACAATGCCGTGCCTGCGCTGTTTCTGACAGCAATGTCGGATACGGAAAACCGCATTGAGGGGCTAGAAGCCGGCGCTGATGACTATATGTCAAAGCCGTTTGAGCCGCGCGAACTTGTGCTGCGGATCAAACGTATTCTCCAGCGCAACCGCAGCAGTGACCATTTTGACATGCAAATCAATTTTGGCCCCTTTCTGTTTGATCCCGATACCGGCATGTTATCGAAATCAGGCGACCGGCTGCATATCACAACCGCCGAACAACAGCTTTTGACCAGTTTTGGCAAACGCCCCAATCAAATCCTATCGCGTGACGATCTTGGTGCAGCGCTTGATGGGCGCATGGAAGGCCGGTCAATTGATGTGGCTGTTGCCCGACTTCGCCGCAAGCTAGAGCCTGACCCCCGCCATCCTGTTTACCTGCAAACTGTGCGGAACCGTGGCTGGATGCTTCGCACCGACACTGCTTCACCAAAACGTTAGGCAGGGCTGATCATGCAATTGCGCGAATTTCTTCCCAAAACCCTGTTTGGCCGCATGCTGTCAATCATTTTGGTGCCGATGATTTTTGTGCAGGTCATCACCGTTTTCATTTTCTATGAACGTCACTGGGATACTGTTACCCGCCATATGGCACAAAACCTAGCTGGCGAAATGGCCTTGCTGGTTAGTGATATCGGCACCAATCCGGATCCTGACAGCATCACGGCCATCACCGAAAAAGGCTGGCAATATTTCAGCTTTCCGATCGATTTTCAGGCGGGTGCGGTTTTGCCTGCCACCTCGATTGCCCCGCCGGAAACCTATGCCGAAACCATGCTTCGGCGGGAATTGAAACGACAGATCAAATTGCCCTGGATTCTTGATATCAGCACTGACCCAAATTTGATTTTCATTGCTCTGCAAATGGAAAATGGCGTTTTGCGGATTTATGCAGGTCGTAAACGAATCTTTAGCTCAACAAGCTGGACCTTTATTGGTTGGACGGTTGGCAGTTCAATCATTCTGTTTGGCATTGCCTTGATGTTTCTTCGCGGACAGGTGCGCCCAATCCACCGATTGGCCCTAGCGGCGCGCCAGCTTGGGCTTGGACGCGCTGCCGCCGATTACCGGCTTGAAGGGGCGCGCGAGGTTCGGCTTGCTG